>CEAB01058516.1_pt1 | contig 222140 bp, 184 predicted proteins | sample 557651 | NCBI WGS metagenome assembly CEAB01 (sample SAMEA3182046, study PRJEB8094) | gut metagenome | biome: human; feature: gut; material: Stool; isolation source: human stools | place: Canada | collected 2011-11-15 | reverse complement strand
CAATATAACTCTTTTAAAAAAGACGCAAATTCTTGCGTCATACGGCTGCCTTGGGCAACCAGTTTCCAGTTACGGCTTACATAGCAGTCCTCATCCTTTAAAACCCATCGGCGGCGGCGAATGTTTAGATATACCTTCTTTCCGCGGATTGGAAAGTCTTGTACGGTTATCGGATCATAAAAGCCCTTGCTCTCAACTTTGCTCTCAGAGTACTCTTTCGGAACTTCATTCTTCTCTTCAAGATAGATTGTTATTTCAGTACTGCTTTCCTTTACATCTGATATGTTGAAATAATCAAGAGTTCCTTCCGGGAGAAGGAGACGATAACCGTTTGTTTCCATTATATTTTATTTTTATTCTTGTAGGCAAAGATAATATTTATTGAATTAACCCCTCAAGTTTTTACGTTGATCCGTGTTCATTCCTTCCACGATCCTGCCGCAGGAGAACACGCACCTGATGCTGATGTCCTTGTCTATGATGAGGATGTCCGCATCCTTTCCCTTCTGGAGAGTGCCCTTCGACGAGTCGATGCCGATAAGCTTCGCCGGAGTTTCTGAAGCCATACGGACAGTATCCGCAAGAGGTATAGCGACTTTTTACCATTTCTATGATGTTCTGGGAGACGGTCTTAAAACGTAGCAATTAAACAATGGATTGGGGATTTGCTTTTCAAGTGATTTTCTTGTATTTTTGTTTTAAACCTGATTCTTATGGATACGATTGTTATCAATGATTTATTCTCGGCAATATTCAATGTGCTGTATTTCGCTGTAATATTAGCAACGATTTTTATTGTTATTTTGGATAATCGTAATCCTGTTAAAACAATGGCGTGGATTTTAGTCCTTTTTTTTCTTCCAATAGTAGGACTTGTTTTCTATTTCTTTTTCGGGCAAAATACTCGTAAAGAAAGGCTGATTAGCCGTAAAGGATACTCTAGGTTGAATAAGCGTCCTTTGGCCGAATATCAGGCTCAGGAATCGTTGAAGGAGCAGACTGGTAAAAGTCATTTAATGTCCTTCTTCACTCGTGTCAATAATGCATGGGCATTTGGTGGAAATACAGTAAGTATTTATACAGATGGCTATTCCATGCTACAGGCTTTAATGCATGAAATCAGTTTGGCACGGCACCATATTCATTTACAGTTTTACATATTTGAAGATGATGCTATTGGGCGTTTATTGCGTGATCTGTTAATTGATAAAGCAAGACAAGGGGTGAAAATCCGTTTGTTATATGATGATGTGGGATGTTGGCGGGTAGACTCTATGTTTTATGACCAGATGCTGTGTGAAGGCATCGAAGTGCAAAGCTTTTTAAAGGTCCGTTTCCCTCGATTCACCAGTAAAGTAAATTATCGAAATCATCGGAAAATAGCCATTATTGATGGTCGTATCGGATTTATCGGAGGAATGAATATTGCAGAGCGATATATAAAAGGTTTCTCTTGGGGCATATGGAGAGATACACATGTACGTATGGAGGGGAAAGGGGTATATGGCTTGCAAAGCGCTTTTTTGACAGACTGGTTTGCTATTGACCGAACTCTGTTGACGTCTGCTGAGTATTTCCCTAAGATGAAAGATAATGGAAGTGCCATTGCACAAGTAGTAACGTCCGATCCTGTGGGAGAGTGGCATGAGATTATGCAAGGGCTGATGAAAGCAGTATGTAGTGCTCGGCATTATTTTTATGTTGAAACTCCCTATTTCCTTCCAACGGAAGAGGTCATGACTGCTCTTCAGATAGCAGCTTTAGGAGGTGTAGATGTACGTATTATGCTGCCTAAGCGTGCTGATACGTTTATAACGCATAAAGGTTCTCTATCATATCTGGATGAGCTTATGAAGGCTGGAGTGAAGGTCTATTTATATAAGAAAGGTTTCTTGCATTCTAAGCTGTGGGTTTCTGATGACGAATTTGCTTCGGTTGGATCGACGAATATGGATTTCCGCAGTTTTGAGCATAACTTTGAAGCCAATGTCTTTTTTTATGATAAGGACACTGTAAAAACGTTGAAAAATGTCTTTTTGGACGATCAAAAACATTGTCTGTTGTTATCACGTAAAATATGGGAACAGCGTTCGTGGAAAAATAAAGTAATGGAATCGGTTGTACGTTTATTAGCGCCTTTATTGTAGAAAGGTAAGATGAATGCAGGATATTAAAAACTATCACAGCTCTTTTGTATGATTAAAGTTGGATATTCATTAAATAATATGAGTTTCCTTAGTTTATCCACACATTAAGTGTTGTGAATTTATCTCTTTTTATCCCTATGTATTTCGCACAGCAAGAAGTTGTACAAATGGTTTAACATTGCTTTTAAATTCTTGCTCTGTCAATAATAGCTCGAAAAATTGTACTTTATGGATAATGTTTTGAAGCTCTCTTCACAACAATGCCCTTTACAGAACTATTTAATAGCCTGTTAGGTTAACTATATAAGTAACATATGTGAATCATTACACTATCGATAAAGAAATACCTTGTGGATATTTATAAGAAGATGCTTTTGGGAGATGTAAGATAATACGGAGTTCGTTTTACTTATATTGAGGAAACAATTAGCTTGTCTGTTATTTATGAGTGATGATTTGATTGGCTTTTTGTGACGTAGTCCAAAGTTTTGTGTAAGTAGAAATAGGATTTAGTTGTAAGTTTGTTCTTATATCTGGATTCTGCTTTCAAACATAAGCATAAATTGGTTCATAATCAGACCTCAGTCTGAAATAGGCATTGTCCATTTCTTCTCAATCTCCATAAGTGAAAGATACATGTTTTTTACGGCATCATCCGAAGGAAATGAAAGCTTTGATTTTGTGTACTTTCTGATTTTCACATTCAGGTTTTCAATAAGATTTGTGGTATAGATAATTTTTCTGATTTCCAGTGGAAACTGGAAGAAAACAGTCAGGTCATCCCAGTGGTTTCTCTATGAAAGTATAGCATAAGGATACTTTCTTCCCCATTTCTTTTCAAAATTGTCAAATTCCGCGGCAGTAACCTCTTTGTTGGGGGAATATAAATATTCTTTATATCTGCCCTAAATTCTTTCTTATCCTTATAAACGACATATTTACAGGAGTTTCTGATCTGATGTATCACACAGGTCTGAGTGAATAATTGAGGGAATATAGTACGGATGGTATCCGTAAATACATTCAGATTATCTGTGTAGGTAATCAGTATATTCTGTACTCCACGTACCTTTAAATCTATCAGGATCCTATCTAGAAAGAAGAGCTTTTTGATTTGCCGACCCACATGCCAAGCACTTCTTTTAGACCGTTCTGTCTCAGTCCGACGCAAAGATAAACGGTCTTGTTTATGATCTTGCCGTTATCCCGTACCTTGAAGGCGATGCCGTCCATTCAGACAATGAGATAAACGGGATCTAAAGGTCAGCTCAGTCATTCCTGGATAACTTTATTTGCCTTGTGTGTAATGATAGAAATAGCTGACATAGAGAGCTCTATTTCAAGAATCTCACACTCATTTCTTCTATGTCAGAGTGTTCATCCCTTTGGTATATAGAGAGATAATAGGCTATCTATAAAAAGTCCACGGCTTCATGTTTGGGTACTGCTATCGGTTCAAACTGGCTGTTACGATTACATGGAATGGAAATGACAGATTCTCCGTGTTTGGCCTAGATTTACTTCGGATAACTGCCATTTGAGAATTACCAGTGTTATTTCCTGTCATAGATTTTTTTCATAGCCTAAATGGGCATCCATCTCGCCTTCAAGCATCTTCTCCAGCACCTGGGCATGCAACTGTTTCAGAAACTTGCTCACATTGACTTCTAAGGATATCCTTGCTGAATACCTTATTGGGTACTACTTGATTCTTTTTTTACAATCTTTTTCACTCAGTAAATGTATAAAATAGAAAAATACGAAACTCACTTTAGTCTTATCTCTAGCTTTTTTAGGGGGAACCTCACTTTGAATCTCGTATTTTTCATTTATACAAAATATTTTATAGTTCCAAAAACTAATTAATACTCTATCGTTATATGCTATCTTATTTTATTATAATTCGATATCTTTACCAGACTCTTTCCAGTTATCAAACCCTTTATCCAGGTTGTAAACTTTAAATCCTTTTTGAGTCAGTAGACGTGCTGCATTGCGGCTTCTTCTTCCACTTTTACAATATACGGCAACCGGACGCTCTTTGTCGAGAAGCTCATCTGCTTCTGCCGAAAATTTATCATCCAATACATTAATGTTCAGACTTCCGGGAATATGGCCCTGACTGTATTCGGCTACGGTACGTACGTCTACTCTCTGTATGTTTTCATCTTGTATAAGTTTTTCGAAATCATCAGAAGACAGATTCTTGAATTTGTCTTGCGCCTTTGCACTGCATGCAAATAATCCGAACAGGCAGGCACATACAAAAAACATAAAGTAAATACTCTTTATCATAGTGCTTATTGTTTATTCTTATTGATAATCAAATTCTCGATAAGTTTCTCCTTCTTTGTATGTATTGAGGTTGAAACGGATTTTATCTCCTTTCCGCAGTAACTGGAGATAATTTTTTAGTGGAACTGACAGATATACTTGTTTGGTAAAAGCTTCGTAATCATTGTTTCTATCGTGAAATAGACGTAGATTCAGTGTTTGTGTTCCACTTTGGTCCGAGGTAATTCCTTCATCAACGAAATGGTATAAATGACTCAGCTCTTTATATTGTACAAGCAGTATCATATTCAGATATTCTCCTGATAGCCATATGCTTTGTATATCTACAGGATCTGTTTTTATATTACCTTTAAAATCGGATGCTGGAAGTGGATTTACCGACAGTACAAGTTGGCATGAATATAATTGGGCAACATTTCCTTTGCCATTTTCTTGTGTGATAGGTTCGTAAATAGATATAGTACGGTAAAGCGTATCGGCAACCAACCCTCCAAGGCCGTCGCGTTGCAATACTGAGTATATAGTCCCGTCGTCGGCTACTAGTTGTGAAATTGTTCCATCATTGTTTGTCTGTGCACCGATAAATTCAGTTACCACACTGGGATATACATAGTCTTCTTCCTTGCATCCTTCACAAAGAAAGATGCAAAAAAGAAGAGCCATTACTATCACTTGTTTCATACTTTCAGAGCTTTCTGATGGTTGAGTGCCGGATTGGCATACATAGTCAGCATGCAACGGCGCAGGAAGGCTTCATCCTTGTCAGGTAATTGAATCATATCCAATTTTTTCTGCAAGTAAGTTTCGAAGCGGACCTTATCCTCTTCCGTATATTGACCGGCAAAAGTATCTTTTTCTTCCAGCAAATCACAGGCCACATAATTTCCCGGGTATATCCGGTAATTACGGTGAATATGCAGGTCGATTAGTTCAGATATTTTTGAGAAGACTTCTGTTTTAGGCAATCCGCGTAAGGCTTCCAGCTCATCGTTGATACAAGGACCTGTCTGGAAGTGTACTTTACCTTTATAGCCGAATATACCGGTCTGCATATTGTTCAAGTCGTCTTGCTGACTTTTCTTGAAGCCTTCAATGTCTCGTTTCTGCTGCATTTCCTGGGCTTTCAGATAGTCACACGGATCGTATTCATAAGATAGACTGGTAGGAACGATATTCAGTTCTTTCAGTCTGTCTATGATATTTCCCTCACCTGCCATGGCAAGCATTTTCAGTACGCTGTCTTGTGTGCGGTCGTTGGAATCTTTGGCTCTTCCTTCCCGCTGTGCAATCCATACGTTCTCCTTTTTTTCAGTTACAGCAAAATGAATATAGCGTGACATTCGGGCCGATGATTCCAGCATCTGACGCATCGATAAGGCACGTTGCACAATGAATGACTTATTTACACGCACCAGCTTCTTGATCCATGGATAAATCAGCAGGTTGTCTCCGATAGCAATTTCCACTGTTGTAGGGAAATTATTATCTATTAGCCCGACAGACAAGAAACCGGGATCGAGTACGATATCACGATGGTTTGAAATGAACGTATAATTTCTGTTCTTGTCATCCAATGATGATGTATCCATGTCAAATCCGTCGCTGTGCTTATCTATGATTCCGTGAAGCAAGCTGTAGAAAAATGTCTTCTGTACATCCAGGTTAGTCTTGCACTGGTGCAGCTGTGCGGCAAGCATCTCGATAGGAATACCGGGAATGACATTGGTGAGCACTGCCTGGAACGAGGGGTCGGCTAGCAATTCCTCGAATACTTGTGGAAGTTCTTCGGGTGAATAGGGACGAATGTCGTCAAATTCGGCAGGTATGTTCATGTTTTCTTATTTTTTCAGTCACAATTCAAATATACGTAATTTCTCGTTATTTCTGAAACGAATCTTCGATAATATCTGTCATAACCTCTTTGATATCGATACCTGCTGCACGAACCTGCTGAGGGATGAAGCTGGTTGCTGTCATTCCAGGAGTTGTATTGATTTCCAGCATGTTGATTTTTTCTCCTTCCGTGATAATGTAATCCACGCGTACGATACCTTTGCAACCCAGAATATCGTAGACTGCCGAAGTCAGTTTTTGTACACGGTCAGTCAGTTCAGGACTAAGACGTGCCGGAGTTATTTCTGTAACTTCACCGTTGTATTTGGCATTGTAATCGAAAAACTCATTTTTGCTTACCACTTCAGTAATAGGGAATACTACCGATTTATCTTTTGTCTTATAACATCCGTTGGCAAGTTCGATACCGTCCATGAAAGCCTCTATCATGACGTCGTCCGATTCGGCAAAAGCCTTTTCCAAAGCAGGCTGTATCTGTTCGGCTGTTTTTACTTTGGTCACTCCAAAGCTAGAGCCACTTGCGTTAGGTTTGATGAAGCAAGGCAAACCAATTTTTTCGATAACATCTTCATTACTTATTCCATGATGTTTATTTACCAGCATAGATTCAGCTACGCGTACACCAAATCCTTTCAGATACTGATTGAGGGTAAATTTACTGAATGTCATGGCCGATACCAGTACGTCGCACGTAGAGTAGGGGATGCCTAGCAGTTCGAAATAACCTTGAAGGATACCGTTCTCTCCCGGAGTACCGTGGATAGTAATGTATGCAAAGTCAGGTTTTACCTTCTGACCGTCGTGACTGAAGCTGAAATCATTCTTGTCAATCTGTGCACGGCTTCCGTCGGGCAACAGTGCTTCCCATTTCTCTTTGGTAAGTTCTACTATATATAAGGTGTACTTATCTTTGTCGATAAAAGAGTATATGCCTTCTGCACTGCGCATGGAGACATCATGTTCCGAAGAGTCACCTCCGGCTACAATAGCGATAATGCGTTTCATAATTTGTTTGTTATTCTTCTCTGTTACTTATATAAGTTCTCCATTTATCCAGCAGACGAGTCATGTCTTCAGGAAGTTCGGAGGTGAAAAACATCTCTTTGCCTGTGCGTGGGTGAACAAATCCCAGTGTCTTGGCATGAAGTGCCTGACGAGGACAAATGTCGAAGCAGTTGTTTACGAATTGTTTGTATTTGCTGAAATGAGTGCCTTTCAGAATCTCATGGCCACCGTAGCGTTCGTCGTTGAACAATACATGTCCGATGTGCTTCATGTGCACACGGATCTGGTGGGTACGTCCGGTTTCGAGTACACATTTCACAAGTGTGACATATCCCAGACGTTCCAGTACCTGATAGTGCGTAACTGCATGTTTTCCCTGAGTCGGATCGCTCATGACAGCCATTTGCATACGGTCTTTGGGGTTACGTCCGATGTTTCCAGTAATTGTACCTTCATCTTCTTCTACGATTCCCCATACCAGAGCATTATATTCACGTTTGGTTGTTTTATTGTAGAACTGCATGCCCAAACTGGTTTTGGCATCCGGAGTTTTGGCTACTACCAGAAGGCCGGAAGTATCTTTGTCGATACGGTGAACCAGTCCTACTTGCGGGTCGTTGGGGTCATAAGAGGGGACATCACGCAAATGCCAGGCAATGGCATTAACCAATGTACCGTGATAGTTTCCACACCCCGGATGAACAACCAGACCGGCAGGTTTATTGATAACCATCAGGTCATTGTCTTCGTATACAATGTCCAGCGGGATATCTTCCGGGATAATGTCGTTCTCGTAGCGCGGACGATCCATCATGACAGTCAGCACATCAAGCGGTTTTACCTTATAGCTGCTTTTTACCGGTTTTCCGTTTGCCATCACAAAGCCTGCATCTGCAGCTGTCTGAATGCGGTTGCGGGATGCATTGACAATGCGTTCGAACAAATATTTGTCGATACGTACCGGTGTCTGTCCTTTATCTACTACAACTCGGAAATGTTCGTATAATTCGGAGGTACGTTCTACCGGCTCTATATCGTCCAGTGAGTCGTCCAGTTCGTTTATATAGTCTTCTGCCATTTATTTCTTGAGCTTTTAAATCTTTACTTAGAACCAAGAATCATCTACGGTAGGAGCTTCGTCTTCAGAAGAGTTCATTTCTATCTGCATGTTCAGCGAATCCATACTTAATGAATCACGCATCTGAGTACTTCCGATACATAGTGTAAGCAGAGCTTCACTTGGCACTTTGTCGCCAGCTTTCAAGGCTCTTCCTCTATACTTGATACCATACACCCAGTCCTGCTCACCAGCAACCATTTCTGGTTCGGTCAGCTTGAAACCCATTGCTTTCAGCTTGGCAGCTGCCTGGCGCATGGAGCTGTTGTCTATTACGTCTGGTATCTTAATTTTGGGAACTTCGTTTGTGTTAATTGTCAGATAGATGGTTCTTCCTTTCTTGACTCTCAGGCCACCGGCCGGAGCCTGGTCGAGTACAATTCCAGCAGGCAGTTCTTTTACATAATTGGAGTCGATAACGATTCCTTGCATGAACTGTTGGTTCAACAACAGCTGTGCCTGATCTAAATTCTTATTCTTTACATTAGGCACTACATACGATTCTCCGTGGTGGGTATAAAGATCAAGTCCCCAGAGAGTTCCAAATACGGCAACTACAATGACGATAATCATTGCAATGATATTGAGCCAGAAAAAACGGTTATTTTTGAATGAAAAGAAGTTTTTCAGTGTTACCATAACTTTTTATCTATATAATTTCTGCAAAGATACAATTTTTTCTTTTCCTAGTTGCGTTGAGAAAAGAAAAGCCGCAAAACGCTATCTCAGCATTTTGCGGCCTTCTTAATTCTTTCTGTCTAACGTACTTATGCTTTAACGCCGTTGTATTCGTCTGATACAGTCAATTTTTTACGACCTTTAGCACGACGTGCAGCCAATACTCGGCGACCGTTTGCAGTAGCCATTCTTTCGCGGAAACCGTGTTTGTTTCTTCTCTTTCTGTTAGAGGGTTGGTAAGTTCTTTTCATTTTCGTATATACTATTTATGTTATTATTCTATGCGTTCGGGCTGCAAAATTAGTGACTTTTTTTAAATAAACCAATAGCTAAGTCATTTTTAGACAAATCTTTTTGTGTTTTTTCATGATTTAGATTAATTTTGTGGCGGATTTATTACGCAACAATCAATAATAACATATAATAAAAGGATTTAGTTATGATTAATGCTCAAGACATTAAGATCGGAACAGCTATCCGTATGGATGGAAAGTTGTATTTCTGTATCGACTTTTTGCATGTAAAACCGGGTAAAGGAAACACTTTCATGCGTACAAAACTGAAAGATGTTGTAGACGGTTATGTATTGGAACGCCGTTTCAACATCGGTGAAAAACTGGAAGATGTACGTGTAGAACGTCGTCCGTACCAGTTCTTGTATAAAGAAGGTGAAGATTATATCTTCATGAATCAGGAAACTTACGAACAAGTGCCTATCGCTCACGATTTGATTGAAGGTGTTGACTTCTTGAAAGAAGAAATGGTTGTAGACGTTGTTTCTGATGCTTCTACTGAAACTATCTTGTTCGCTGAATTGCCGGTTAAGGTTCAGTTGAAGGTTACTTATACAGAACCGGGACTGAAAGGTGATACTGCTACAAATGCTACTAAACCTGCAACTGTTGAAACTGGTGCTACTGTACGTGTGCCTTTGTTCATCAATCAGGACGAAATCATCGAAGTTGATACTCGCGATGGTTCTTACGTAGGTCGTGTAAAAGCATAATCTATCGGAGTTATATATAATAAGGTATATAAACTCAAAAGCCATTCCTGCATGTTGCGGGAATGGCTTTTCGTTTGTCATTAATTGTCAGAACAGAACAAGCCCTACAGATAGTGCTGTAAACTCGGGACCGTATGCCGTATCGAGTACCTTGCATGGGCTGTATTTTACATAGAATCCTACACTCTTGTAGCCGATAGAGGCTTGGAGATCAACGGTCACCGGAGTCTGATGGATATTGTTGTCTGTCAGTTTGTATTCTTGACCGTCCAGTTTGTACCGTGTTTTTAGACTGGCATGCGTATTGAAATTGACGATTGCGCCCAGACTGAAACTGAACTTATTTCTTGTTTCATGAGTAAACATGATTGGTACTGCCCAGCTGAATACCTTAATACGTGAAAACTGAATATCAGCTCCCTCGGGATAGCTGTCGATATACATATCTGTTCCAGCATTTTTTACGAAGCGATGTTTGCCGGTCATCCGGTAATTGCGCCAGCTGCATGCCAGTCCGATGGAAAGAGAGGTTTCCGTATTCCAGGGATAATAAGCCCAGCCGAATGTTGGAGTTGTAATTTCCCACGATGAGCCCATGCTTACATCCATGTTGTCGGGGGCTCCTTGCACGGTAGAAAGTCCTATTTTGAAGTCTTTAACTACAAATTCGTTTCGTTTGTGTCTTTGTTCCGAGGTCCGTTTCCTGAATGGAATATTAAAATCCCAGTTGCCACTACGTTCTTTGGTGACCGAAACATCCGAAGGCGATATTTCTACTTCGCGGACATAACTGAAACTTGGATTATCTTTCTTTCCGTCGATTTCTACCATAAGACGGTTGTCCGATTCTGTAATTGTTACCCGTTCTGGATTTTCTACACTCATTACATTCTCAACCTTTAATGAATCTTTACTTTCGGCGTATCCGCTTGCTGCAACCAGCAGTGTCGCTACAAGCAAAATCATTTTTTTCATATCTTTATAGTGTTTTGTTTTTATCTTATTTGAACATCTGTTTCAACTCTTCCAGTGTTACCTGTCCTTCCATATATACAACAGTTACTTCCGGCTTCTTGTTGCTGTTAGGAACTACCGAAGTGTTCCGGTAAAACAAGTAGCGGTAACTTTCGTTTTTGGGTGGAAAGCAGAAAAAACCGTAATATAGCCGTGTGCCGACTTTCCCTACCTCCTTATCGACAGCTGTTTCTGCATCCTGACTGACGAGTGCTTCTATTTCTTTGGATAGTGTCGGAGCGTCGGTTACTGTCAGGCTGCGGAAAAGGGTCAGATGATATTTTTTCAGTTCCTTCCCTTTGATAAGAACTTCTACCGCCCGCTTATCCTGCTTGAAACGGCCGTCGAACAAGGCTTCCACATGCATGCCTTTCTGTGCCCATAGAGGTAACACAGCCAGCATGATTATTCCTAGTATAATCCATCGTCTTATCATATATTTCATTCTTTTTGATTGTCAACTGATACAGATTCGCCTGCCTCGAGTGTCTGGAATATATCAGACAGTTGCTCTTGTACTGTTTCCTGCGGTGAAGCATGCTTTACTTTTTCTATTGATTTCATTGCTTCCGAAAGAACGATTTCTTTGTCTGTGCAACGTTCGCCATTGATATAAGCTACACATACGTTCGTTTTTTCCGACAGTTGCCAGGCAGCTGTCAGTGCGATAATGCCGGTTATTGCTGCGGCTGCTGCATGATACCTCAGTCGCACGCTATGTGTACGATGCTTGTGGTATATGGCACGTCCGGTAACGGTGTATCCCATTACGGCACGAAGTTCGTCGAACTCCTTGCCTTGTGCGGCAGGAGTGGCCAGAAAGCGTGCCAGCGCTTCTTCTTCGGCCTCGGTAGTTTCTGCTTCGAAGTAGCGTTCTGCCAACTCTTTCCACTGTTGAAAAGTCCGTTCGTATTCTTTCATCGTTCCATTTGTTTTAGGTAACATTCTCTGATTTCTTTTCTTGCTCTCGAAAGTTGCATGCGTACTGCCGGTTCCTGCATGCCCAGTATATCGGCTATCTCATTGTATTTTTTCCCTTCGTATTCTTTCATGTGCAGAATCTGTTGCTGGAGTGGAGTCAGTCTGAGTTCGATAATGCGTTCCACCATACGGAAACGCTCTTCTTTCTCCATACTTTCAGCCGTAGAATCGGAAATAGATTCATCCCGGTTCTCGTCCAGCTCTACGGTAGGCAGGTGATTCCGTTTGCGTAATGTGTCGATGCACAGGTTTTTTACCGTTACTACCGTAAGTGCTTCAGCTTCTTCTCGTGAACCGATCTGGTCAGCATGTTTCCACAGGCGGAAGAAAGCCTCCTGAAGAGCATCGTCAGCATCTTCCTTATTCGGCAGGAAGCGCATGGCTAGCCTGAGAAAACCTTTTCTCAGTTCAGTGAAAGTCGATGTCAGTGTTTCTTTACTCATGCTTTTATATCGGGTCGTACGAATTGTTTTCAAAAAGGTAAACGTAAAGCTATATCTTTTGTAACAGAAAGAATGAAAAAAAATCTTTTTTTGTGTATTCGAGTTAGGAAAATCCTTATCGTAAAGCGAGATATTTGTTACAAAAAAACTCATGACGAAGCTTTGTCAATTATTTGCTGAATTTATAGGGAAAATATCTCGATGTTTTTTTATTTTTTGTACAAAAGATAAATGAAATATGCTGATGTTTTTTGGGGATGTTCTTGTAATGAATGGGAAATGTTGAATAAACTTCTATAAATTAAAATATACTTTAAAGAAAGACGTATATTTGTAACAGAAACCGAAAATACAGATTATGAGATATTCTTTTATCGTTCCCGTTTACAACCGTCCGGATGAGGTGGATGAATTGCTGCAAAGTCTTACGAAGCAAACCCTTGGTGATTTTGAAGTATTGGTTATAGAAGATGGTTCGTCTGTACCCTGTGAAGATGTGGTAGAGAAATACCGTACACTGCTGGATGTACATTATTATAATAAGCCGAATTCAGGACCGGGGCAGACGCGTAACTTTGGAGCAGAACGCAGTCGGGGAGAATATCTGTTGATCTTGGATTCGGATTGTGTATTGCCTCCGGGGTATCTTGCTGCTGTCGACGAAGAGTTGAAGCGTGAGCCTGCCGATGCTTTTGGAGGACCAGACCGTGCACACGATTCTTTCTCGGCTACACAGAAAGCGATAAATTATGCCATGACCTCTTTCTTTACTACAGGAGGTATTCGTGGCGGGAAAAAGAAAATGGATAAGTTCTACCCCAGAAGTTTTAATATGGGAGTACGTGCCGATGTATATCGCAAGTTGGGAGGTTTTTCGAAAATGCGTTTCGGCGAAGACATTGATTTCAGTATCCGGATATTCAAGGCCGGATGCCGTTGCCGCTTGTTTCCTGAAGCATGGGTGTGGCATAAACGCCGCACTGATCTGAAGAAGTTCTTCAAGCAGGTACATAATTCGGGTATCGCACGTATCAATTTATATAAAAAATATCCAGAATCGCTGAAACTGGTGCACATACTTCCTGCTGCATTTACGGTAGGGGTAGTGTTGGTGCTGCTTGCTTCGCTGATATGTCCGTGGGCACTCTTGTTGCTTGCACTGTTCGCTCTGATTATATTTGTTGATTCTTCCATACAAAATAAAAGTTTGTATATCGGTATATTATCTGTCGTTGCTGCGTTTATACAGTTGACAGGTTATGGAACCGGTTTCTTGTCGGCATGGTGGAAACGCTGTGTGCGGGGCAAAGGAGCCTTTTCCGCCTTCGAGAAGAACTTTTATGAGTAAATGGGTAATAATAAACTGACAATCAACCAATGGGCGGAGGAGGACCGCCCGCGTGAAAAAATGATGCAGCACGGCGCTGCTGCTTTGTCGAATGCCGAACTGCTGGCTATTCTGATAGGTTCAGGAAATACGGAAGATTCTGCGGTGGAGCTGATGCGAAAGGTGCTCGGCGACTATCGTAACAGTCTGAGTGAACTGGGGAAGACAACTATCGATGAACTTTGCCGCTATAAGGGAATAGGTCCGGCAAAGGCAATTACTATTCTGGCAGCTTCGGAAATAGGCAGACGGCGGCTGGAGGAGGAGCCGCTGGAAAGAAAACAAATCAGATGCTCCAAAGATATATACGACGTATTCTATCCGCTGATGTGTGACCTTCCAGTGGAAGAATGCTGGGTGCTGTTGCTCAATCAGTCATCGAAAATCATAGACCGTATTTGTATCAGTCGTGGCGGACTTGCTTCCACACAGGTGGATGTCCGTTGTATTTTGCGTGAGGCTCTGCTCAAACGGGCGGTATCCATGGTACTTTGCCATAATCACCCTTCTGGAAACACATCGCCCAGCCGCGATGACGACCGTCTGACAGAAGCGTTGAGGCGGGCAGCCGAGGTGATGAATATCCGCTTGCTCGATCATCTGGTAATAACCGATGGCGGCTATTATAGCTATTGCGATGAGGGAAGGATATGAGTGTATTTTCGTTATTCCATTTTTTTATTACATTTGCACATGTAACTAAAAGCGTGCTTTATGGATAACGAAACTAAACTGAAAGTAGAAGAAAGTATTGTAGAAATGCTGAAAACCGTATACGATCCGGAGATTCCAGTCAACGTATACGATTTGGGACTGATATATAAAATAGACTTGCAGGATGATGGTGAGGTTGTGATTGACATGACACTGACAGCTCCCAACTGTCCGGCTGCCGACTTCATTATGGAGGATATCCGCCAGAAAATAGAATCGGTAGAAGGTGTGAAAGCTGCTCAAATTAATCTGGTGTTCGAACCTGAATGGGATAAGGACATGATGACCGAGGAGGCAAAACTGGAACTGGGTTTTCTTTGATAAACATAAACTGAGTCTATGAATACGAAACGTATGCTTCTGATTGCGGGAGCGGCCGGGTTGTTTGCCGGAAGTTTGTCTGCTCAGGTAGCAACAGTCGAGGGCAGGCTGTCGGGAATAGACAGTGATACATTGCTTGTAGATTATTTTCCCATATCCGATTTGAAGCGTGAGAACCTGAAAACGGATGCAGTAGCCATACGACAGGGACACTTTACGTATAAAGTGGATACAGGTAATATGCCTGCTGAAATGTATTTTTACGCCAAGCCTAAAAGTGGTGAGGCTTCTTCGTTGCGCAAAACAGTCAGCGTAGTCGCTTTTCCGGGTGAAACCGTTCGGCTGACAGGTTCCATAGACGATTATCAGGCAGAAGGGAATGTATTCCATAAGAATTATGCCGAAGCTGCAGAAGGGTGGAAGTCTGCTCAACAGCGGATGGAAGCTACGACAGAAGTCATCATGAAGATGCAGCAGGAAGGACAGTTGAATCCTCAGCGTATTGACTCGCTGCGTCAGATTTATCAACCGATAGCCGATGAAATAAGCGATTGTAAGGAACAGTACATCCGTAAGTATCCCGATAGTGATGTTTCCGTGTATCTGCTTGCTGATCTGGGTGGTGCTCGCGCCAAGGTTTTGCTGCCTCTTGTGGGCGAAAAGGCAAAGACGGGGCCGATGTCTTCGCTTTATCTTGCCATGCAGGATGCTTTGAAGGAGGCAGAAGCACGTAAGGCTGCTTCTCAAAATATCAAAGAAGGAAAAGAAGCTCCTGAGTTTGTGCTGAAAGATATCAATGGGAAGGATCTTGCTCTTTCGTCGCTGCGAGGCAAATATGTGGTACTGGACTTTTGGGGAAGCTGGTGCGGCTGGTGCATTAAGGGGCTGCCTGATATGAAGAAGGCTTACGAAAAGTATAAAGACCGGATGGAGATTGTAGGCATAGACTGCGGTGATACGGAAAAGAAATGGAAGGCTGCTGTTGCCGAGCATGAAATTCCCTGGCTGCATGTACGCAATGCGGGACAGGAAGATTTGACCGTAGTGTACGCCGTTAAAGGATTTCCTACAAAAATTGTGATAGATCCTCAGGGTAAAATAGCCCGGGTTGTGGTAGGTGAAGATCCTGCTTTCTATACGTTTCTGGATTCATTGTTCAAACTCTAAATATAGCAAAATGAAGAATGTGTATTTCCTTTCCGATGCCCATCTGGGCTCACGTGCGATAGCGCATAGTCGTACGCAGGAACGTCGGCTGGTTAGCTTTCTCGACAGTATCAAGAACCGGGCGGCTGCTGTTTATCTGCTGGGCGATATGTTTGACTTCTGGTACGAATTCAAGCTTGTTGTTCCGAAAGGATATACCCGTTTTCTGGGAAAAATATCCGAGTTGACCGATATGGGAGTAGAGGTGCATTTCTTTATCGGTAATCATGATATCTGGTGTGGTGACTATCTGGAAAAGGAGTGTGGCGTTACGATTCATCGTGAACCGCTGACTTGCGAGATTTATGGCAAGGAATTTTTCCTGGCTCATGGCGACGGTCTGGGTGATGGTGACCGTAAGTTTAAACTACTTCGTACAATGTTTCATAGTAAAACGTTGCAACGTATGTTTTCAATGCTGCATCCTCGCTGGAGTATTGAGTTTGGTCTGGAGTGGGCAAAACATAGTCGCCTGAAACGAAAAGATGGAAAAGAACCGGAATATATGGGTGAAGATAAAGAACCTTTGGTGTTATTTACCAAGGAGTATCTGAAGACACATCCGGATATTAATTACTTTATCTACGGACATCGTCATATCGTACTCGATCTGATGCTGAGCCGTTCATCACGAATGATGATTCTGGGTGACTGGATTAATGAATTTTCGTATGCAGTATTCGATGGCGAGTCAATGTTCTTGGAACAGTATATCGAGGGAGAAACTTCTGTACGATAAGAGTGTATTTATACATAACAAAAGCCTGCCAGACATTGTCCAGCAGGCTTCTATTTTTATATAGGGTAAGGTTGCTTTATCGAGCTATCTCTCCACTTTCATGTTTAGCCAGCAAGCCTTCTACTTCAGATACTTTTACGATGTTATAGTCGCCGGCAATTGTATTTTTCAGAACAGAAGCTGCGGTTGAGAAGTCTACACGTTTCTGTTCATCCTCGTAAGCATGTTGTGCATACAGCATAGCACCGCAGAATGCATCACCCACACCAACGCAGTCGATAACATTGTCGATATCGAATACTCGTGTATATTTCATGCTGCCATTAGAGTAAAGCACTCCGGCAAAGGTATGATGTTCCGAGCTCATCACGTTACGCAGGGCAATATATATGTATTTGCAATTTGGAATTTGCTGGCTGATTGCCTTACAAAACTCTTCGTAAGCTTTTACATCGTATGTTTCGCCACTTTTTGTTGCCTTAAATCCTGGGGCAGGAATTCCAGTCAGCAAAGCATATTCTCCTTCACTACCAAACATGATATCACTGCTTACCATCAGTGGACGAAGCACTTCTTGTGCACTCTTACCATAATTCCAAAGGTTCTTTCGGTAGTTTATGTCGTATGAAATGGTCAGTCCCATTTCCTTGGCAACGGTAATAGCTTCTTTGCATACCTCTGCAAGTCCCGGAGTCAGTGCTGCATCTATGCCCGACCAGTGGAAAATTGCAGCGTCGGCAAATGCTGCATGCCAGTCTATCATTCCAGGTTTCAGTTCGGAGAAAGCAGAACCCTCACGGTCGTAAATGACTTTTGAGTTACGCATGGCAGCGGCTTTTTCCATGTAATAAGTTCCCAGACGGTGTCCGCCGATTAGGATATGTCGTGTTCCGATATTGTGTGAACGCAGTTCGGCCAGACATGTTTCTCCTAGAGCGTTATCTGGAAGGCGGGTAATATATTCTACATCTCCTCCAAAGTTGGCGATGGAGATGGCTACATTGGCTTCGCTACCGCCGTAGTTGACCAGGAACTCACGGCTTTGTTGCATACGTAAGTTATCCGGGGTAGTAAGGCGAAGCATGATTTCACCAAAGGTTACGATTTTCTTTTTCATAATAGAGGCGTGTTTCTTGTTGTTTTGATGGCATAAAAAAAGAAGACATTCCATATAAGTCTTTCTTTTTTGCTCGCTGCAAAGATAAGAAAACTTATGAGGAATATCCTCTTTTTTAAGCTATTTAAGGTATGCTGTTCCTTATTTGTTCATGCTGTTCAGTATGTCCATAGTGTCTGTTGCAATCATCAGCTCTTCGTCTGTCGGGATAACTACAACTTTTACCTTAGAATCGTCGGTAGAAATGATCGCTTCTTTGCTGCGAACTTTGTTCTTTTCCGGATCGATCTTGACGCCCAGGTAGCCCAGTGTCTTACAAACGCCGGCACGAGCTGTAGCCTGATTTTCACCAACACCACCAGTAAACAAGATTACATCTACACCGTCCATTGCAGCTGCGTATGCACCGATGTATTTAGTGATGCGGTAGAAATACATGTTTTCTGTAAGGATGGCACGTTCTTCTCCTCTGGCTACTGCATCTTCCAGTTCACGCATATCACTTGATTTTTCGAACATTCCCAATACACCGCTCTTCTTGTTCAGCAGAGTAGACATTTCATCAGGTGTAAGGCCTTCTTTTTTCATGATATAAGTGATAGCACCACCGTCGATATCACCGCAACGTGTACCCATCATCAGGCCTTCCAGCGGAGTCAGTCCCATAGTAGTATCGATACATTTACCGTCTTTTACCGCAGCGATAGAACCACCGTTTCCGATGTGGCAAGTGATGATCTTAGAACCTTCTTGTGGAATACCCAGATATTCGCATACACGTTTTGATACATAGCGATGAGATGTTCCGTGGAAACCATAACGGCGGATACCATATTTTTCGAAATATTTGTAAGGTATCGGATACAGATATGCATAGTCGGGCATAGTCTGGTGGAAAGCAGTATCGAATACAGCTACCTGTGGTACTTCAGGCAACAGTTTCTGTACAGCATAGATACCTTTCAGGTTTGCTGGATTGTGCAACGGGCCCAGGTCGCAGCATTCTTCTACAGCTGCAATAACAGCGTCGTCAATCAATACAGAACCGCTGAATTTTGTTCCTCCGTGCAATACACGATGACCTACTGCTTTGATTTCGTGCAAGTTATTTACTGCACCGTATTCTGCGTTAGTCAGTGTGTCGAAAATAAACTGTACACCAGTAGTATGTTCAGGTACGTCCTTTTCAAGGATTTTCTTTTCTCCGTTAGGCAAAGTCAACTTCAGGAAAGAACCTGGCAGACCGATTTTTTCGATACCTCCTTGTGCGAGGACTTCTTTGGTAGTCATTTCGAACAATTTGTACTTGATTGATGAACTACCGCAGTTGAGTACTAATACTTTCATATATGAATTTTATTGTTTTATTAATGTGAAATAAAAACAGTTGTCATTCAGAACGAGATTGCATTGAATGACGTCTGAATGACAATGCTGTATAAATTAAGTTCCTAATTATTGAGCTTTTGCTGCAATAGCCTGGTTGGCTGTGATAGCGATCATCTTGTAAACGTCGTCGATAGAGCATCCGCGTGACAAATCGTTTACAGGGCGTGCGATACCTTGCAGGATAGGTCCTACAGCAGTAGCGTGTCCTAAACGTTCAACCAGTTTATAAGAAATGTTACCTACTTCCAGACATGGAACAACCAATACGTTAGCTTTTCCTGCGATTTCAGAACCTGGAGCTTTGCTTGCACCTACTCTTGGAACCAAGGCAGCATCTGCTTGCAGTTCACCGTCGATCTTCAATGCTGGATCCATTTCTTTAGCAATCTTCAATGCTTCTACTACTTTGTCTACAACTTCATGTTTAGCAGAACCTTTAGTTGAGAAGCTCAGCATAGCTACACGTGGATCAAGTCCGGCAACTGCTTTAGCTGTCTGTGCTGTACAGATTGCGATTTGAGCCAATTGGTTTGCATCTGGAACAGGAGTTACGGCTACGTCACCCATTACCAATACACCATTGTCACCACATTCTGGAGCATGAGTCAAAAGCAGCATGGCACCAGATACGCAAGTAATGCCCGGAGCTGTTTTGATAATTTGCAATGCAGGGCGCAGAACGTCGCCGGTTGTATTGCGTGCACCAGCCAACTGACCGTCAGCATCGCCCGCTTTGATAATCAAACAGCCCAAGTATAATGGATTGAGAACCAGTTTACGGGCTTCTTCGATAGTCATTCCTTTTTTCTTGCGAAGTTCGCATAACAATTGTGCGTATTCTTCTTGTTTCGGATGGTTTTCCGGATCGATGATTGTTGCTTTATGGATATTTCCTAAGCCCCATTCTTTTGCCAGACCCATGATTTCATCGGGATTTCCCAACAGAATCAGCTCAGCTACACCATCTGTCAATATCTGATTGGCAGCTTTTAAAGTACGTTCTTCAGTTCCTTCCGGAAGCACAATGCGCTGTTTGTTTGCTTTAGCGCGTTCAACGATTTGACTAATTAAATCCATGACTTAATGAATATATTTATTATATGTGATTCTTTTATCGTGCGCGATAACAAGAAGTATATATCGCACTGCAAAAATACGCATTTTTGTAATATCTAGTTTGCAAAAGCGAGTTTTTTTTCTCCTAAAGTATGCAAAAAACTTATGTTTAATAGCAGAAGAAATAAAAAAGGCCACTTTCGATACAGCGTTTTCTCCTATTGTATAACTTTACGTCCGTTTTCAAGATAATATTAATAGGTATGATTCGTCAATGTTCTATCCTTTTTGGATGTTTGGCGTTAGGTGAACTGATAGTTTATCTGACGGGAATTAAGCTGCCGTCGAGTATTATTGGCATGCTTTTACTTACGTTATTTTTACAGTTAGGTTGGATAAAACTGCACTGGGTGCAGGGATTGTCCGATTTCTTAGTAGCTAATCTGGGCTTTTTCTTCGTTCCTTCGGGGGTGGCGCTGATGTTATATTTTGACATTATTGCTGCCGAGTTCTGGCCTATTGTCATTGCTACTTTAGTAAGTACGGTATTAGTGTTAGTTGTTACAGGTTGGGTTCATCAATTGGTTCGTAAGTATGGAATATTTAGAAAGTAAATTCTTTTTGCTCGCCATTACGTTTGGATTCTTTTTTCTTTCCAAACAGTTGCAGAAAAAAACAGGTTTGATTATTCTTAATCCGATATTGATAGCGATAGCCTTGCTGATTTGTTTTCTGAAACTGACAAATGTTTCGTATGAAAAATATTATGAAGCAGGTTCCTTGATTGAGTTCTGGTTGAAGCCGGCAGTTGTAGCACTGGGAGTTCCCTTGTATCTACAATTACGCATGATAAAAAAACAATTAATGCCGATAATTGTTTCTCAATTAGCAGGCTGTCTTGTCGGACTAGTATCGGTTACTATTATAGCAAAACTGCTGGGAGCTTCTCCAGAGGTTATCATGTCGTTAGCTCCAAAGTCGGTGACGACTCCGATTGCGATGGAAGTTTCGGGTGCAGTAGGCGGAATACCTTCTCTTACTGCAGCGGTAGTGATTGTTGTAGGACTATTTGGTGCTATTTGTGGTTTTAAGGTACTTCAGGTAGGACATGTTGGAAGTCCTATAGCGCAAGGGCTTTCGATGGGAACAGCTTCGCATGCGGTAGGAACATCGCGTGCTATGGAGGTCAGTGGAAAGTATGGAGCTTATGCCAGTCTGGGATTGACTCTGAACGGTATTTTGACTGCTTTGCTTACTCCTACTATCCTTCATCTGCTGGGACTCTATTAAATTATAAAATCCAATGCGAGCATGTTTCGTGGAAGCGTGCCGATGTTTTTTAATATCGGTGCGTTTCTTTTTAAGCATGATTACGCCTGAAAAATAAAAGAAATATAATATGATACCATTTAGACCCATAGAACTGGAAGATAAGGAAACTGTGCAGCGCTATACTTTAACAAGCAAGCGCCGTAACTGCGATTTGTCGTTTTCTAATCTGTATAGCTGGAGGTTTTTGTACCAGACGGAAATAGCTGAAATGGACGGCTTTCTGTTGTTCCGTTTTTATGCAGATAATGAACTGGCATATATGATGCCGGTGGGTGAAGGCGATGTACATCGAATTGTTGACGTGCTGATAGAGGATGCGCGCAGCAAAGGGGTTCCTTTCCGTTTGTTGGGTGTATGTAGCTATATGCGTGCAGAACTGGAAGCTGCTTTTCCGGGGCGTTTTACGTTTACAGCCGATCGTGATTATTTCGATTATGTATATCTTCGTTCTGATCTGGCAACGCTTCGTGGAAAAAAGTACCAGCCTAAACGGAATCATATCAATCGGTTTAAAGCAGCTTATCCTAATTATGAATATAAGGAGTTGACAGCCGAACTCGTCCCTGAGTGTCTGCGTCTGGAAAGCATGTGGTGTAAAGCAAACGACTGTGCGGAGAATGAAGCTCTGATGGCAGAACGTCGTTCGATGACTGATGCGTTGAAGCATATTAACGAACTGGATTTGCGAGGAGGAGTATTGCATGTTAACGGAGAGATTGTAGCATTTACTTTCGGAGCTCCTATAAACAATGAAACTTTCGATACTTGTGTAGAGAAAGCAAATACAGATATAGAAGGAGCCTATGCTATGATTAACAATGAGTTTGCTAATCGTATTCCGGAACAGTACATTTATATCAACCGTGAGGAAGACCTGGGGCTGGAAGGACTGCGTAAGGCTAAATTATCTTATTATCCTGAAACTCTTCTTGAAAAATATATCGTGGAATTACAATGAGCGTAAAAGAACAAGTCAGGCAACTTTGGGAAACTTGCTTCAATGATGATGAAGCATTTGTAGACCTTTATTTTCGTTTACGTTATATCGATCAGATTAATAAAGCGATAATAGAAGATGGTAAGGTGATTTCTGCGCTTCAGATGATACCTTATCCGATGACATTTTGTGGTCGGACGGTAGCTACTTCATATATATCGGGCGCTTGTACTCATCCTGATTATCGGGCAAGAGGGGCTATGCGTCGCCTGCTTGAGGAAACACATCGTTCCATGTTCGATGAGGGAATCATGTTCTCAACACTAATTCCTGCCGAAGATTGGTTGAAAGGATATTATGCTCGTTCAGGCTATGCGACTTGTTTCCGTTATGGTGTGCTGAAAAAAGTTATCAACAGTTATGAACAACCTGTTAATAACTCTGTATCATATCTGAAAATGAGTAAGATAGATCTGTTGAAAAAACCTGAAAAAACAATTTATCCATACTTTAATGAACAAATGAACAGGCGGTCGTGCTGCATACAGCACACCTTTGATGATTTCCATGTTGTGCTGTCTGATCTGGTTTTGAGCAAAGGTGATGTATGGACAATTTATAAAGGTGATGTCTTGTCCGGACTTATCTTTTGCCTGATGCAGGAAAAGACACTTTCTGTCAAAGAAATACTTCTGTCTGACGAGGCGGACCTGAAAGTTGTATTACATCAACTCGCTGCTTTTTATCAAGCTGAAACCATGACATGCATACTTCCTTTTGCTGCCGAGATGCATGAATTAGGCATGGCACGCTTAATAAATGTTCCTGCTTGCCTTGAGTTGTATGCTGCTGTTTATCAAGGGGAGGAACTCTGTATTCATCTGCAAGGAGATGAGGCTATCGGAGAAAACAATGGATATTACTCGGTTTCTTCAGGGAAGATGATACAAGGTTATCAGATGGGAAAAGAGTATGTTTGTGTCACAATAAGCGAGCTGACTGCTCTTGTACTGAAAGACCTTCATCCCTATATGAGCCTGATGTTGGATTAATCCTTAAAGCTCATCTTCACTCGTAAGCATTCTTTCCAGTTCCTCAGCCGTCAGTTTTAAGTAGAACTCACCCTGATAGGCTATGGAAATACCTCCGGTTTCCTCGGAAACGATAATTGCCATGGCATCTGTTTCCTGAGAAACTCCCAGTGCGGCACGGTGTCTTAGTCCCAACTCTTTCGGAATGTTCAGGTTATGTGATACCGGAAGAATACATCCGGCAGCCTTTATACGTTTGTTGCTGATAATCATAGCTCCATCGTGTAGCGGACTGTTTTTGAAGAAAATATTTTCTATCAGTCGCTGATTGATGTTCGCATCGATGATATCTCCTGTACGTGCGATGTCATCCAGTGGAAAATTCTTTTCGATGACAATCAGTGCGCCCACTTTCCCTTTACTCATGTTGAGGCAAGCCATGACAATAGGCATGATGGCCTCTTTGCTGTTGTCGTTCTTCTGACTTCCCTTAAAAAAGCGAAGCAGACTGCTTGTGCGGTGGCGTGAACCAAGCGAGAGCAGGAAGTGACGTATTTCATCCTGAAAGATTACAATCAGTGCAATGACTCCCACGCTTACCAGCTTATCGAATATCGAACCGAGCAGACGCATTTGCAGCACTTGCGATACGATAACCCAAATGACGATAAACACGAGAATTCCCGTAAATACATTGATTGATCCCGACGATTTCATCAGCTTGTAGGTTTTGTATAACAGAAACGCTACCAGCAGAATGTCGATAATATCTTTGACGCTAAGTATGGAAATATCGAAAGGCATAATTTTATATTTACAAACTTACAGGAGTTAACTTTTTCATGGCGGCAACTATTTTGACTGCTTCGGATGCGGCACGCACATCGTGTACACGCAGGATGTCGGCTCCTTTCATCAGGGCAATCGTGTTGACAACGCTTGTTCCGTTCAAGGCATCTTCCGGTCCTCCTCCCAGCAGGCGGTAAATCATCGACTTGCGTGAAACTCCTACCAGCACAGGCAGTTCGAATATCTGGAATTCTTCCATTTTGTCCAGTAGCTCGTAGTTGTGTTCCAGCGTCTTTCCGAATCCGAATCCCGGATCGATGATGATATCCTTGGCTCCCAGGTCACGCAGCTTCTGTACCTTTTCAGAAAAGTAATATAATACTTCTTTCAATACATTGTCATAGTGTGGAGCCTGCTGCATGTTTTGCGGAGTTCCCTGCATGTGCATCATGATGTAGGGGACACCGAGCCGGGCTACGGTTGCAAACATGTTTTCATCCATATTGCCCGCTGCTATATCGTTGATGATAGCTGCGCCGTACTCTTCTACACACATACGTGCAACATCTGCCCGGAACGTATCTACCGAAACAATGGCATCGGGACATTCGCGGAATACAATCTCCAGTCCGTGACGCAGACGAGACATTTCCTCCTCCGCACTGATATGTTCTGCATTGGAGCGTGATGAATAAGCTCCTACATCGATAATGCTTCCCCCTTCCGACACGATTTGAAGTGTACGTTCTGCAATTTCCGTTTCTGTCTGTTTCCGGCTTCCGGCATAAAAAGAATCGGGAGTAACATTCAGGATACCCATTACCTGCGGGTAGGATAAGTCCATTAACTGTCCCTTTACATTGATAAGTTTCGTGATACTGTTTTCCATGTCCGATGAATACGTCTTTAAGCGCTGCAAATGTACACACAATAATTTGTTTTTTCGCAGTCGCGGGAAATTAAATTACGTTATCTTTGTGCCGGAATATTTTGTTACAGAAAATATGGAAATAGCAGAATTATATAAATGTTTTATGGAATGCGGTAAGGTGACCACCGATAGCCGCAACTGTCCTGAGGGTTCTATGTTCATCGCCCTGAAAGGAGAAACTTTTAATGGCAATGCTTTTGCCGCACAGGCTTTGAAGCAGGGTTGCCGCTATGCTGTAATCGACGAATCTGAATATGCGGGTGAGGGTACAATTCTCGTAGACAACTGTTTGCAGGCTTTGCAACAACTGGCTAATTATCACCGCCGGCAGCTGAAAACGCCGGTTATCGGCATTACAGGTACGAATGGAAAGACCACAACCAAAGAACTCATTTCTACGGTGCTGAGCCGGAAGTTCAATACATTATATACAGAAGGTAATTTCAATAATCACATCGGAGTACCGCTCACGTTGCTTCGTCTGACAAAAGAACACGAAATGGCGGTTGTCGAAATGGGTGCGAACCATCCGGGAGAAATAAAGACACTGGTACATATTGCCGAACCGGATTATGGAATTATAACAAATGTAGGCAAGGCTCACCTGCAAGGTTTCGGATCTTTCGAGGGAGTTATCCGCACGAAAGGAGAGTTGTACGATTTTCTGCGGGCTAAAGGTGGAGCTACTATCTTTATCCAGAATGAAAATCCTTACCTGAATGGCATTGCCGAAGGGTTGACTTGTGTGCGTTACGGGCAGACTGCCGGTTTGTATGTCAGTGGAGAACTGATAAGCTGTTCACCTTTCCTGTCTTTCCGATGGACAGCAGAAGGAGTATCGCACGAGGTGAATACACATCTTATCGGCTCGTATAATTTGGATAATATGCTGGCAGCAGCAGCTATCGGACGTTACTTTGGAGTGTCTGATGATGATATCAGCAGTGCGCTGGTGTCGTATCTGCCTCACAATAACCGGTCGCAACTGAAAGAAACAGCCGATAATAAACTGATTGTGGATGCATATAATGCCAACCCGACCAGTATGATGGCTGCCTTGAAGAATTTCCGTCAGGTAGAAGCTCCGCATAAGATGGTGATTCTTGGCGATATGAAGGAATTGGGTGAAGCAAGTCGGGAAGAACATCAGAAGGTGGTAGATTATCTGAAGGAATGTGGTTTTGACCGTGTTGTTCTGGTTGGTCCTGAATTTGCTGCAGCCACTCATTCCTATCAGACTTTTCAGCATGTAGATGAAGTGCTGGCTGATATCCGGATGCATAAGCCTCAGGGATATTATATCCTGATAAAAGGTTCAAACAGCATGAAGTTGAGTCAGCTGCCTGAGTATTTGTAATGCACTGTTAATCAATTGATAAATTCTTCTTTTTGATAAAAGAATGATATTCTCGTAAGAAACGTATTATATTCTTGCTGACGTTTTTAAAAAATATCCTGATGTTTTTCCGAAAACATCAGGATATTTTTTTTAAATCTGTACAAACTTCGACAATCTTTGTACGAAAAAATAGGGCATTTTCCGCTAGTTTGTGAAGTCTTTTTCTGAAGCTTTCAGTATGTATTCCTGAACTATAAACGGCTGTCTGCTCCCCACATCATTTTTTCCCGAAGCGTATTGAAGAAAGAGTGATGACAGCGTTTTACGATGCGTACGAAATAATCGGCACGGCGTACCGTCAGGCGGATTCCTTCGCGGCATGTTTCACTGCGTCCGTCTACGGCTACCAGAAAGTTGTGGCTTCGGCTTTCTACGTCGAGTGTGATTTCCCAGTCGTCGCGAATGACAATCGGGCGTACGTTCAGGCTGTGTGGAGCCACGGGAGTCAGACTGATAGTTCCGCTTTGCGGCACAAGAATCGGACCTCCTACACTGAGTGAATAACCTGTCGAGCCGGTGGGGGTTGCGATAATCAGGCCGTCTGCCTGATACGAACAGAGTGGCTCACTGTTTATGTAAGCCCGTATGGTAATCATCGACGAGCTGTCACGTTTCAGAATAGCTATTTCGTTCAGTCCGTAGGGATAGCCTTTCAGCACGTATCCTTCGGATGTCAGATGCAATACCCTGCGAGGTTCGGCAAGGTATTTCCCTTCGTAGATTTCATCGAAAGCCTCCTCCATCTGGTCGGGTGATATATCGGCAAGGAATCCCAGACGTCCGGTGTTGATGCCCAGGATAGGAATTTCTTTCTTTCCTACACGGCTTGCTGCACGCAGAAAGGTTCCGTCGCCACCGATACTGAGTGCCATGTCTGCATTAAAGTCGTAACCTTTGAATATCTCCAGTCCGTCGAGGTTTGCTTTTGTATGCTGTTTCAAAAAGTCGTAAAACTCGTTACTGATACAGATTTCGGCTCCTTTGCCACGCAATATCTCCAGCAAATGGGTGACATGTGCCGACTTATGTTCCTGATAAGTATTTCCAAAAAGGGCGAATCTGAGGTTGCGTTGCATATCTTGTAGCTTTTTTTATCAATCTTTTGTCACGTAAAGTTAACAGGTTTCTCGCAAAACCTGTTAACTTTGCAGGTTGTAGACGCAAAGATATAAAATAAATTCAATATGACTAAGCTAAGTGTGAATATAAACAAGGTAGCAACCTTGCGTAATGCTCGCGGGGGAAATAACCCGGATGTAGAAAAAGTGGCGTTGGATTGCGAGGCTTTCGGGGCCGAAGGGATTACGGTTCATCCTCGTCCCGATGAACGGCATATCCGCTATGCGGACGTGTTGGCTCTTCGTCCCATACTTCGTACAGAGTTTAATATCGAAGGATATCCTTCGAAAGAATTTATTGATCTGGTATTGAAGGTAAAACCGCATCAGGTAACGCTTGTTCCCGACGCTCCCGACCAGATTACTTCTAACTCGGGGTGGGATACTAAAAATAATCTTTCCTTCCTGACCGAACTGATGGATACTTTCGGAGAAGCAGGTATACGTACTTCTATTTTCGTAGGAACTGATACGGAAATGATAGAGTATGCGGCAAAAGCCGGAGCCGACCGTGTGGAACTTTATACAGAGCCTTATGCATCACAGTATGGAAAGAATCGCGAAGCTGCCATTGCTCCTTTCGTTGAGGCTGCAAAGGTAACCCGTAAGTTGGGAATGGGACTGAATGCCGGTCATGATCTCAGCCTTGAGAATCTTGCTTACTTTCATGAAAATATTCCATGGGTGGACGAAGTTTCCATCGGTCACGCATTGATTTGTGACGCACTTTATCTAGGACTTAAGAAAACTATTGAAGAATATAAAAATTGCCTTCGTTAAATTATGATTACAATGACACTGCTGGCAGCTGCACAGACCGTTGCCGACACCATGACGGGAAATAATCCCGTATTGACTCCTGTTGCATCGGGAGAACCGGAAATGAACCTTTGGGACATGGCTTGCAAAGGTGGTTGGATTATGATTGTACTGGCTCTGATGTCTGTCATAGCCTTTTATATCTTTTTTGAACGTGCGGTGGCTATCCGCAAGGCGGGTAAAGAAGACCCGTTGTTTATGGATCGTATCCGCGACTATATCAAGACTGGAGAAATCAAATCGGCAATCAATTACTGCCGTATAACCAATACTCCTTCTTCGCGTATGATTGAAAAAGGTATCATGCGTATGGGACGTCCGGTTGCCGATGTACAGGCTGCTATCGAGAATACCGGAAACATTGAAGTTGCAAAACTGGAAAACGGACTTTCTATTATGGCTACTATTTCCAGCGGTGCGCCGATGCTTGGTTTCCTGGGTACGGTAACTGGTATGGTTCGTGCTTTCTGGAATATGGCTAATGCCGGAAACAATATTGATATTACTCTGCTTTCGAGCGGTATCTATGAAGCGATGATTACTACTGTAGGCGGTCTGGTTGTGGGTATTGCTACCATGTTTGCTTACAATCATCTGGTATATCGCGTAGACAAGGTTGTAAGTCAGATGGAAGCTCGTACCATTGCTTTCATGGACTTGATGAACGAACCAAACGAAAAATAAGAAGCCTATGTCACTGAAAAGAAGACAGAAAATATCTCCGGCCTTCAGTATGTCGTCGATGACCGACCTCATCTTTTTGCTGCTGATATTTTTTATGATTACCTCTACGATGGTATCGCCGAATGCAATCAAGGTCTTGCTTCCGCAGGGTTCTGAGCAGACTTCGGCCAAACCTATGGCGCGGGTAATTATCGATAAGGATTTGAATTATTACGGGGCGTTTGGTAATGAGGATGAAATGCCGCTTGCACTCGACGAAGTTCCTTCGTTCTTGCAAGAGTGTGCTGCGAAGGAACCGGAAATGTATGTGGCGCTTTACGCTGACGAGTCGATTCCGTATCGCGAAATTGTCCGTATCCTGAATATTGCCAACGAAAATCATTTTAAAATGGTTCTGGCTACTCGCCGCCCTGACAAACAGAATTAAAAAAGAATACAGTGAAGAAAAGTAAAGTAACCGGAATAATAGGAACGGTAGTGCTGCATATCTTTGTGGTACTATTGCTGCTCTTTTGCTCACTTACTCGTCCTGAGATACAAGAAGAAGGAGGTGTGCCGGTTATGCTTGGTAATACACAAATGGCTCAGGGAGATGCCGATCCGTATACAATGACGGAGGTTGATGTATTGCCGCAGCCGGAAACTTCTGTACCCGAACCGGAAGTAACTCCGGAACCGGAGGTGAAACAGCCTATGATTACGCAGGATGATGAACCTTCGATTCAGGTAAAAAAGGAAAAGCCGAAAGAAGAAAAACCTAAAAAAGAAGTTACTCCTAAAAAGAAGCAGGAAACAAAACCTGTTGTAACTAAACCCAAGGAAAAAACTGAAGCCGAAAAGCGTGCTGAAGAAGAACGTGCTGCTGCTCAGGCTGCCGCCAACAAGATTGCCGGGGCATTTGGTAAAGGATCTAAAATGGGTAGTAAAGGTTCGGCTACTTCCGGACAAGGCATAGAAGGTAGTCCGGATGGAAATGGAAATACGGGAAAGACCTCAGGAGTAGGAGGATATGGAACATTCGACTTGAACGGACGTTCTTTGGGACCTGGAGGATTGCCTGTTCCTGTATACAATGTACAGGATGAAGGAAGAGTTGTGGTTACTATCGTTGTAAATCCTGCCGGAAGAGTTATCAGCACGAGTATAAACAAACGGACCAATACGGTAAATCCCGCTTTGCGTCGTGCAGCAGAAGAGGCAGCTCGTCGAGCTCGGTTCAATTCGGTAGACGGTGTAAACAATCAGAGTGGTACGATAACCTATTACTTTAAGTTGAAATAAGACTATAAGCATATTTAAATTCATCATATTATGAAAACTATTTGTATCTTTTTGGCAGAAGGTTTCGAAGAAATGGAAGCCATGTTTCCACTCGATGTAATGCGTCGTGGGGGACTGAATGTAAAAACTGTGTCGGTAACAGGTGAAAAGACCGTTGTCAGCTCACATCAGGTTCCTATCGTTGCAGATATGCTGTTCGAGGATTTGAAGGAAGAAGATGTGGAAATGGTTGTTCTTCCGGGCGGACTTCCGGGAGCGACAAATCTGGATGCTCATGCAGGACTCGACAAACTGATTATGAGTTTTGCTGCGGCAGGTAAACCTCTTGCTGCTATTTGTGCAGCTCCTATGGTATATGGCAAGCGTGGTTTGCTGAAAGGCAAGAAGGCTACTTGCTATCCGGGCTTCGACAAATATCTGGAAGGTGCAGAATATACAGGCAATATGGTTGAAGTTGTCGATAACTTTATCTTGGGTAAAGGTCCGGGTGCTGCTCCGGCTTTTGCTTTTGCTATTCTGGAAAAATATGCAGGAGCAGAAAAAGCTTTGGAAGTTAAAAAAGGAATGTTGCTTGCCTGATGAAGAAATATATCATTGTCGTAGCAGGAGGTAAAGGTTTACGCATGGGGGGAGATATACCCAAGCAGTTTATCCCGGTAAAGGGAAAGCCTGTACTGATGCGTACGCTGGAGGCTTTTTATGCTTACGATAAATGTATAAATATCATATTGGTACTTCCGGTAGACCAGCAGGACTACTGGAAGCGCCTTTGTGCGGAATATGGATTTACGCTGCCCCATCGTATCGCCAACGGTGGAGAAACTCGTTTTCATTCTGTAAAAAACGGACTGGCCTTGGTGGATGATAGGAATAGTGTGGTAGGAGTGCACGATGGTGTACGTCCTTTTGTTTCTCAGGAAGTGATAGCCGCCTGTTATGCCGCTGCTGAAGAAAAGCAAGCTGTAATTCCGGTTATTGATGTAGTGGAAACAGTCCGTCGGATAGAGGCAGACGAAAAGAGTGTGACTGTACCCCGCGACCGTTATAAACTGGTGCAGACTCCTCAGGTCTTTACTGCATCGTTACTGAAACAGGCTTACGGACAAACATATACTTCCGCTTTTACAGATGATGCTTCGGTAGTGGAGGCTTTGGGACATCCTGTCTTCTTAATACCGGGAAATCGTGAAAATATAAAGCTTACTACTCCATTCGACTTGAAAGTTGCAGAAGTTCTGGTTTAAATAAATGTTCGATTTATCTACGCGTGACATAAAATATTTGCAAGGGGTGGGCCCGCAGCGTGCGGCCATACTGAACAAGGAACTGAATATCTATTCCTTTCGGGACTTGTTGTATTATTTCCCTTATAAGTATGTCGACCGTAGTCGTCTGTATTATATCCATGAAATAGATGGAAATATGCCTTACATACAGTTAAAAGGTAAGGTACTCAGCTTTGAAACAATGGGTGAAGGTCGCCAACGGCGTCTGGTCGGGCATTTTTCCGACGGAACAGGTATTGTCGATCTGGTATGGTTTCAGGGACTGAAATTCATCATGGGGAAATATAAGGCAAATGAAGAATATATTGTCTTTGGCAAGCCGACCGTATTCAATGGACGAATAAATATAGCTCATCCGGATATTGATCCGGCACAGGAGCTTACTCTTTCTACAATGGGGCTTCAGCCTTATTATAATACGACCGAAAAGATGAAGCGCAGCAATCTCAATTCGCATGCGCTGGAAAAACTGATGAAAAATCTTTTCGGGGCGCTTCAGAAGGAGATTATTGAAGAAACCTTGAGTCCGCAACTAGTGGATCATTATCGGCTGATGCCGCTTACTGATGCGCTGTATAACATTCATTTCCCTCAGAACCCTGATTTGCTCCGCAGAGCACAATACCGTTTGAAGTTCGAGGAACTGTTTTATGTCCAGCTTAATATTCTTCGTTATACCAAAGAACGGAGAAATAAGTTCCGCGGACTGATATTTGGCAAAGTAGGAGAGATATTCAATACTTTCTATTCGCAGAATCTTCCTTTTCAGCTTACCGGAGCACAGAAGCGGGTGATAAAGGAGATGCGCCGTGACATGGGAAGCGGAAGACAAATGAACCGCCTGCTGCAAGGAGATGTGGGTAGCGGAAAAACACTTGTTGCCCTGATGACTATGCTGATTGCGCTGGACAACGGCTATCAGGCTTGCATGATGGCTCCTACAGAAATTCTGGCTACTCAGCATTATGAAACGATATGTCGTTTTCTGGCGGGTATGAATGTACGGGTGGAGCTGCTTACCGGAACTGTAAAAGGAAAGCGCCGGGAAACAATTCTGAAAGATCTGGTGACGGGAGATGTACATATCCTTATCGGTACTCATGCGGTAATAGAAGATACTGTCAACTTTTCTTCTTTGGGATTGGTGGTGATAGACGAACAACATCGTTTCGGAGTAGCCCAGCGTGCCAAGCTGTGGGCAAAAAATACCTGTCCGCCTCATGTCTTGGTTATGACGGCAACTCCTATCCCGCGTACACTTGCCATGACATTGTATGGCGATCTTGATGTTTCGGTTATCGACGAACTTCCTCCGGGGCGAAAACCCATTCAGACTGTTCATCAGTTTGACAATCGTCGTGCTTCGATGTATGCTTTCATACGGAAGCAGATACAGGAAGGCCGGCAGGCATATATTGTTTATCCGCTGATTCAGGAAAGCGAGAAGATGGATATCAAGAACCTGGAAGACGGGTATATGCATATCTGTGAAGAGTTTCCCGAGTATAAGGTAAGCAAGGTACATGGTAAAATGAAACCTGCAGAGAAAGATGAGGAGATGCAGCGTTTCTTGGCCAATGAAACTCAGATAATGGTAGCTACTACGGTGATTGAGGTGGGGGTGAACGTGCCCAATGCCTCGGTTATGGTGATAGAGAATGCGGAGCGTTTCGGCTTGTCGCAGTTGCATCAGTTGCGCGGACGTGTAGGACGAGGAGCGGACCAGTCATATTGTATTCTGGTTACCGGATATAAGCTGACGGAAGAAACGCGTAAACGTATCGAAATCATGGTGCAAACGAATGATGGATTTGAGATTGCAGAGGCCGATTTGAAGTTGCGCGGTCCGGGTGATTTGGAAGGAACGCAGCAGAGTGGTGTAGCCTTCGATTTGAAAATTGCCGATATCGCCCGCGACGGACAGCTCTTACAATTTGTACGTGAGATAGCCGAGCATCTGCTTGATGCCGATCCGAATGGAGAACGTCCGGAAAATGCGATTATATGGCAGCAGTTGAAGGAGCTTCGGAAAAAGAATGTGAACTGGTCGGTTATTTCGTAATCTTGTAAAAAAGGAAACAGTTAAGTACATGGTTCTTTAATTTTTTGTAAGTTTGTTATCGTCTGATAATCAGATTTAGGATAACTCAAAGAAATCTAAGATCATGGTACTGGAAGAAGAGAAAGAATACAAGGTGGAGTGCTGGTTGAAACGCAAGCACGTTAATGTGGAAGAGATTGCTGGTTTCACGTTTATGCAATATTATAAGCCTCGTCCCAGCAAGTGCAAACCTTATTGGTATTGTCTGGATGGACTGGGTGTGTTTATCTTTACTTTGAAGTCGGGTTTTGTACGTGGAGCACAATTGCAAGGTATGTGGTTGAATAGGGGATCTCGCCTGAACCCGGCCTGGATTGTGCAATATCTGTTGGCACGGCAAATTCCTTTTACCAATTATGAAACTCCCCTCAAGCAGGTAGATAGCTTGGCCGTAGTTCATGTTTATAATGAGTTTCCGAAGTGTATGCGTTCGCGTCGTAGGTGGGGAATTTTTGAGTTGTTGTTTGGGGCGTTTGTTTTCTTCTGGTCATGTTTGGTGATTTTTGGAACTCCTCATGTGTGGCTGGCGGGACTTTTAGTGTTATTGATTGGAATAGGGCATGTAGGACTTTCATTATTTACACTTTATCAGGGTATTTCTTGTCAGTATGCATTGACGCTGGAACCGCGAGAAATGGTCTTGCAGCGGCCGGATGAAGATGAACCTGTAAAATTTGCTTATTCGGACCTTCGGAAGGTTAATTTCACGTCAGCACCTTTTGTGAGTCATGAATTTATCTCCTTCATAGAGTTTCTAGATACCGATTTTGCTTATCACTGCTATCCGATAGAAAGGGTTCCAGTGAAAAAGTTCGATGAGATCGTTTCTATATTGAGACAACTGGGAATTGATGCGACCAACTCTTTTAAGTGATTCCGGCAGACGGCAGAGAGGATTATAATTTCAGCACCACCCGGTCGCCGGCACGCTGAGCCATGATACTTTGTGTTTCGTGCAGCTCCTTATAACGCTGCATGATTTCCATATAGCGTTGCGGATCATTGGCTATTTCCGGATTGGCAAGTGCTTGAAGCGTATGTTTCATTTCCTCGTCTACAATGGATAGCTTAAAATCGAGTAGCAAACGTGGAACCAGTTCATGCAAGCGTTCTTCATCGCTGATGATTTTTTGTCCTTTTGAGTGATACTTGCTCAGTTGATAGCGGTCGCTGGCAAGATCGACAGCTACTTTACTTATTTCTGGAACCGGATGTGCGATAAAGTAACGTTCTGCGGTAAAGTTCTCGTCATGAATGTGCATTTCCGCTTCTTTCAACATTTGGCGGTGAAGTGCGACATGAAATTGCAATTCATCTTCTTTCAGCCCTTCGGATATATATTCGGTCACGGTGAGAGGCAGTTGTTCTCCATTTTCATTTTCCATGTAACACATTACTTTCTCTCCGTACCGCACAATCATACGCATTAAGTCTTCTTCTTTGGCATAGAACACCTTCTGCTCATTGCCTTCTGTTGGAATGTATGACGTATATGTATCAACTGGAATTTCATTCCCCAGCGATGTAGGTACGACAGCTCCTTCTCCTGTTTCAACAGGAGGAAAATCGGGTATGATTCCATTATTTCCGGAATCTTCGACGGGAGGAGGGGGGAGTGGAATATCATTCGATGCTGTGAATGGTATATCATTACCAGCTGTTGCATTGCCTTCAGAAACAGCAGGAGTGGAAGAAACCGGTGTACCAGTATTCGGAGTAGTGGCAGCCAACTGACGTTCCCGGTATTGTCTGCGTTGTTCTTCCTTGAATTTATTTTCTCTGGCCTGCTCTATCAGTTTGGCAGTAGCTTCTACTAGTATCTTTTCTTCCATTTGCAGTAACTGACTGCACTCACGAATGTACACTGAGCGTACAATGGCGTCGGGAATAACCGAAATACTTTTTACGATACTGGAAATCAGTGAAGCACGCTTGATGGGATCTTTACCCGCTTCTTCCATAAGGAGATTGGTCTTAAAGCGGATAAAATCAACTTCATGGTCATTGATATATGCCTGATAGTCGGTGGCATTATGCTTGCGGGCAAAACTATCCGGATCATCGCCGTCGGGCAGGAGGCAGACCTTGATGTTCATTCCTTCTTCCAACAGCATGTCGATACCGCGGATACTAGCCTTAATACCCGCTCCGTCACCGTCGTAAAGTACGGTGATATTATTTGTAAAACGATGAATAAGCCGGATTTGCTCAGAAGTTAATGCTGTTCCCGATGAGGCTACTACATTTTCTATACCACTTTGATGCATAGAAATCACATCGGTATATCCCTCTACCAGAAAACAACGGTCTTGCCGCACAATAGCTTGTTTGGCAAAGTAAATACCATACAGCTCACGGCTCTTGTGATAGATTTCCGATTCGGGAGAATTGACGTACTTCATCTGTACGTTTTTGGTGGCGGAGCTTAATACACGTCCACCGAAAGCTACAACTTTTCCCGACAAGGTATGAACAGGAAAAATGACACGCCCCCAGAACCGGTCGTGCAAAGAACCGTTGTCTTTACGGTAACAGAGTCCCGTTTTTACTAGAAATTCTTCCTTATATCCTTTCTGGATGGCAGCCTTTGCCAGTGCATCGGGGCTGTCGGTACTATATCCTAACTGAAACTTCTTGATAATATCGTCACGGAATCCGCGTCCGCGCAAATAGGTCATACCGATACGCTGTCCGTCGATGTGATTATAAAGAACATCCTGGAAATATTCCGAAGCAAACTGGTTGACAACAAACAGACTTTCGCGCAAGCTTTGTGCCTGCTTTTCTTCATTAGTCAGTTCGCGTTCCTTGACTTCGATGTTGTATTTTCGGGCAAGCCACTTCAGTGCTTCGTAATAAGAAAGCTGTTCGTGTTCCATAATGAAATGAACAACATTTCCTCCTTTCCCACAGCTGAAGCATTTGCAGAGTCCCTTACTGGGAGAAACACTGAAAGATGGAGTCTTTTCGTTGTGGAAAGGGCACAGTCCGATATAGTTTACTCCCCTGCGTCGGAGAGTAACAAATTCGGATACTACGTCTACAATCTGTGCAGCATCGAGGATACGGTCTATGGTGGCTTGGTCTATCATTTCGAGAGGCGAAAATAATAAAAATAAGTAGAATGTGCAACGACTTTCTTTCTGCTGCTTTTCAGGATGGAAGTTACATCAGAACATAAATGCAATGGAAGCACCGAATGTCAGGTTATGCATAGGTGTTCTTTTAGTATATGAGTGGGCATTCCGATTGCCTTCTTCGTCTGTCCAGGAGTTCTTTAAATCGTATGTCAGACGGGGAGAGGCAAAGTCGTAGTCACAATATAGCCGGAGAGCTGCATCTTCCTTGTACCGGTAGGTAAACGAAACTCCCGTACCGACTTTATATGTAGCACTTTTACGTATGTTCAGAAAATCGTCATCTACAAAAGAACTGTTCAGCAATTCATCGCGGCTGATTCCATCTTGATTCATGTAATAGTCGATGTCTTCTTTATAAAATTGGTTGTAAACTTCTTCACTAACAATCCCACGGTCGAATATTTGTGGATTGATGCGACAGATTGAATTCAACTTGAAATTAGCATTTATTCTGCGTCCTACCAGCAGCTTGCTTCCTATCTGAAAATGCCGGCTGAAAGGATATGAAAAATAAAGTCCCAGGTCGACATCGAACATACCCAGATGATCCGATTCCAAACCATCGAGCAGAAATAGATTGACTGGAGCGCCTTCTTTTAAATCGCTGTCCATATCGAAGTTTCTCATATTCTCTGCCGGGATATCAGCAATGACAGGTAGAGTTGCCACCTTCAAACGTCCTCCTGCTCCGATAAAAGCATTGAAAAAATAAGCTCCCTCTACGCTGACAACTGTTGCTGTTCCAACCTTTAAGCGCATACCCAGCGGGGAGCCACCTTCAGAATCATATATTTCTGCTGTTCGTAAAGCTGAAGGACCGGATGCTATTCCCATGTTAAAGCTTAAGAACGAAGGCGTATCATACCGGTCGTAAGCAGTATTTGTTTTCCATGTATCTGTATTATCACGTCTGAAAATCAGATCAGAGAAAAAATATCCCAAGTCTGTAGAAATCATGCCTATTCCGGCTCCTACAAGTACATCGCCGATCCAGTGCCGGTTATTAAGCTGACGTGTAACTCCCGTAATTCCGGCCAGTGTATATCCTCCGATGCTGTACCAGGGACTTTTCATGCCATATTCCTTGTGAAGAATGGTGGCACACATGAAAGCTGTGGCCGTATGTCCTGAAGGAAATGAGTTGTTGGATGTATTGTCCGGACGGGTTTCTCGGGTGGTGTATTTTAAAGAGTTGACAAATCCTGCCATCAATGCAGCCGAAAAGACATTGCTCACTGCCAGTTCTTTCCATGAACTGCGACTTTGAACACCAGCCAGTTTCATTCCCCAAGTAGCAGCCAGAGGAACATATTGTGTATAGTCGTCATATCGATGATGAAAAGCTGGCTTAAACCGGTTGCGGAGCGTCCGGAAATCAGTATTGCGTTCTTTTACGATCAGCCCGGCTGTGATAAAGGGGATTCCCATATATGAAAAGTTCCTTTTAAAACTTTCCTTGGCGGTCGGATGCTTTGTTTCTTGCGAACCGGTTATTTGTGAAATAGAGTCAGGGAAATTATAAAAAGCTTCTTCACAGAAGTTATGAGCATGCAACGGTATATAACAGAACGATAGACTGAAAAAGATCAAGACGTTTTTGAATTTCATAGTTTAGTTTCCGGTTATAAGCTGTTAAAAACTATATAACGGAGTGATTGTAAGGCTGGTTCATCGGATTTTGTTAAAAAAGATTTTTAATAAACAAGTTTTCATGAGTTTGGTTACTATAAAAAACAAAGAAGGAGACTGGTATACAGTCTCCTTCTTCTTAAATCAGGTATATATCTGATTATTTAATGTTCGGGTTCAGTTTGTTCCATTCAGAAACAGGAGGAAGAACGCCCATTGCGATTACTTCGTCACGCAGTGCGCACAAGTGTTCGTAGCTCTTATCCAAAGCAGCTTGTTCTTCTGCAGTACCGTTCAAAGCAGCGCAGTGGCAACCGTCAGCAGTGATAGAAGTTTCCCATGCCATCATGATGTGATCGTACTTATCGTTTGATACGTAAGTACCAGCCGGCCAACGGAATGCTTTACCACCCATAGCAGCACCAATCATTTCGATAGAAACGTATGATGGGCTCTGGAATGAAGAACGGCCACGCAAGTTGATGATGTTTGCACCACCTTTAGTAACTTTCTGCTGGATTTCAGCCCATTGTTCTTTAGTCAGAGCGTCTGTACCGATGATGTCAGTCAGAGCTTTGCCGTTAACTTTTGCTGTAGAAGCAAATACAGCCATCTGTTCTCCGTGACCACCATAAGTACGGCAGTTTTCAACAGCATCCATAGCTACTCCGAAGTGTTTAGCCAATTCGCTGCGCAGACGAGTAGAGTCAAGAGCTGCCAAAGTAGTAACCTGACTTGGTTTCAAACCAGAGTACAGCAATGTAATCAAACCAGTGATATCAGCAGGGTTGAAGATAACAACGATGTGTTTTACATCCGGGCAGTACTGTTTTACGTTCTTACCGAATTCTTCTGCGATAGCAGCGTTACCTTTCAACAGGTCTTCACGAGTCATACCTGCTTTACGAGCAGCACCACCTGAGTTTACGATATATTTTGCACCAGTCAGCGCTTCTTTGATATCAGAAGTGAAAGTTACGTTTACGCCTTCGAAACCGCAGTGGTACAATTCTTCAGCTACGCCTTCCAATCCCGGAGCATACGGGTCATACAAACAGATGTTCGGAGTCAGACCCATCATGATAGCAGTCTGAGCCATGTTAGAACCGATCATACCGGCAGCACCAACAATGGTAAGTTTTTCGTTAGTTACAAATTCCATAATTCTTATTATTTAAGTTATGTTATAAAAGTGTATTTCTTCTTTCTTGCGCTACAAAGATAAAAAAGTTCTTTGGTATAAACGAATCTTTCTTGGCGTAAAAGTGGGCAAATCTGCGGGCTTTCGAATTAATTACGGAAAAATTTCACTATTTTTAAATCTGGATATGGCGTTTTGCTATCAGGAGTTATCAATTGCCCGATTATGCTTGTCGGATATGTTTTTATTTGCTTCTCGATTTCTTTATTTCAGAAATAAGATTTATATTTGTAAATATGAAAGTGGATAATATATATACATAATGTATATGTGTGGAATGTATTTGGAGGTAGATTGAACATTATCGGCTTTGGCTGTAAACTTTATTGGTTGTCAGTCGTTTTTATTATATAGATTAACCTAAATACTACAATTATGACACATGTAATGCCTCAATTAGCTTACGGGTTGGATGCACTTTCCCCGTACATGAGTAAAGAAACACTCGAATTTCATTATGGAAAACATCTGCAAACTTATGTAGATAATCTGAACAAGCTGATTCCCGGAACTCCTTACGAAGATATGCCTTTGGAAGAAATCTTGAAAAAAGCCGAAGGTGGAATATTCAACAATGCTGCGCAAGCGTGGAACCATACTTTTTTCTTTCAGAGTTTAACTCCCGGACAATCTGATATGCCAGCCAAACTGGTTGAGGCTCTTACAGAAAGTTTCGGTTCGGTTGACACGTTCAAGGAGCTGTTTACCAAGGCAGCTTTAGGATTGTTTGGCTCCGGTTGGGTATGGCTTGTAATGGATAAGGAACATAAACTTTCTATTGTTCAGGAGTCCAACGCAGGAAATCCTTTGACAAAAGGACTGACTCCTGTGATGGTAATAGATGTATGGGAACATGCCTATTACATTGATTACCGAAACCGTCGTGCCGCATATATTGAAGCTTTCTGGAAAGTTGTGGACTGGAATGTAGTAGCTGGACGTATTTAAAAGTACAGAAGTTATTGTTTAGATGATATACACCTGTTTCCTTTTATCGGGGACAGGTGTTTTTTTATGTCAGTTATTTCTGATTTGCACAAATTAAAAACTATCTGTACCTTTGTTTGGTTCGAAATACGTTTTAGTTTTATCAATCTAAATTTAAGCATATGAATACCACATTGTTATTTATGGGAATCGGTACCCAGGAACTGCTGTTTATAGCCTTGATTATACTTTTATTATTTGGGGGTAAAAAGATTCCTGAACTGATGAAGGGACTCGGAAAAGGCGTGAAAAATTTTAAAGACGGTATGAACGGGGTGGAAGAAAACTTGAAGGATTCTGCTGATAAACCAGAAAATAAGGAAAAATAAGATCGTGAAGGAGAAGAATGAATCGGAACTGACCTTTTGGGATCATTTGGATGAACTGCGGGCAACTCTCATGCGGATTGCATGTGTGGTTGTGGTGCTTATGTTGCTCTCTTTCTTTTTTAAAGACGAGCTTTTCCATATTATCCTTATGCCTAAAAATAGTGATTTTTATATTTATCGTTTTTTTGAATGGATAGGAACATCCTTGCATATACCCGGACTTGAAGCAAATGACTTTCATGTTCGTCTGATTAATACGAAACTGTCCGGTCAGTTTTTGATGCATATGAATGTTTCATTTTATGCAGGGATTATTCTGGCTTCTCCTTATATTCTTTACCAGCTTTTCAGATTTGTTTCCCCCGCATTGTATGAGAATGAAAAACGCTATTCTACGAGAGTTATCATATGGGGATATGTGCTGTTCCTTTTGGGGGTATTATTCAGCTATTTTCTGATATTTCCTTTTACTTTCCGTTTCCTTGCTCTTTATCAGGTCAGTCCTGAAGTCGAAAATACGATTATGCTAAGTTCCTATATTGATACGCTGACTATGCTAAGCTTGATGATGGGGATTACTTTCGAAATACCGATACTGGCATGGTTGTTCGCAAAACTAGGTTTTCTTACCGCTGACTTTATGACTAAGTATAGGAAACATGCTTTAGTCATTTCATTAGTTATAGCTGCTATCATTACTCCGACCTCTGATGTCGTAACTTTACTGATGGTTACTTTCCCGATGTTTGTATTGTATGAGGTCAGTATCTTTATCGTACGGCGTACTGGTAGAAAATGTAAATCGGAAATTATCTGATAGATAGTGCTTTATGAGGACTTGGCCTGATAGCCTTCCTGACATGCGGAAAGCTCAATAAAATTTGTACGAATTTTAAAAAAACATCGAGAAGAATTACTTGAAAGATGCTGATATTTTAGAAAAAACATCAGCATCTTTTTGTTTCTGCTTTTCACGTCCCTCACATTTCTTATTGAAATACTTTTTTGAGCGTGTTGTCCGGCGTGTATTTCCTTTGCCAAATTCGAACTTATTCTTGTTTAGCTTCTCCTTCTTCTATTTTTCGGGTAACAAACTGGATCTTTAAGTTTGCTTCTTTCTGTTCCTTACGTATTTCTTCCATTCCTGCAAGAATTCGTGCCAGATTGCTTACCTCTGTGATTGCTTTTATGTCATTGGCATACATCGTTGTTTTATAGTTACGGTCGCCTATGAATTCCAGTTTGAGACTTTTCTTATCCTTATTGGCTGCGATGTAAGCTGCTACACCTCCGTCGTTGCCTACTTTATAATCAGCCTTTTCTATGGCACGCCCTAAGTCTGTTGTTTCGTAGCTGTCTGTCGAAGCTGGAGTTTCGGCAAATGTATCATCGTTTGCACTTACTTTCACTGCTGTGTGGTGTATGTTGCCTCCTGCACAGTAAATAGATGTAAGCGACATTTCGCCCAGTTCGTTTACCTGTGCACGCAAGAAAGAGCGTCCGATGTTTTTTTCTACTACCTGCGACGGGTAGAAATAGTTTCCGATTTCCTGATAGGCAGTATCTTTCTCTAAAACGAAATTTCCCTTTATTGAGTCAAGCTCAGCTTGCTTGACGGTCATCATGCTGTCCAGATAAGCCAGCGTCTTATGCTGTTCCTGCAAATCTATCTGTTGCATCAAATGGATTCCTGCCTTACGTACATCTACTGCCTTAGGATAATAGGTACGTATGCTGTCTATTTGTAGCCGGGCGAGGTTATAGTCGCCTGCTGCGAAAGCTAGTTCCGCACGTTGGAAAAGTTTTCCGGCATTTTTACTGTCGCTATTGCATCCGGATAGTAGGAATGCTAAAGTTGCAGCTGCTAAGATTATCTTTTTCATATAATTAAGCGATTTATTGTGGAACAAAAATACAATTAAATCGCTTATTCTCTACGAGGCTTTTCATTTTTTTGTAATTTTGCACGCTAATTTTGTAATAGACATGGAATTGAAAGAACACTTTACAGGCAAAATATTCAATTTGATATCTGATACTGCTGATGAGTTAGGATTGGAATGCTATGTCGTGGGAGGTTATGTCCGCGATATTTTCCTGAACCGTCCTTCGAAAGATATTGATGTGGTAGTAGTAGGCAGCGGAATCGAAATAGCCGAAGCGTTCGGAAGAAAATTAGGACGTGGCGCTCATGTTTCTGTATTCAAGAATTTTGGTACGGCACAGGTGAAATATCATGACCTGGAAGTCGAATTTGTTGGAGCCAGAAAAGAGTCGTATAGTCACGACAGCCGTAAGCCGGTAGTAGAAAACGGAACGTTGGAAGATGATCAGAACCGCCGCGACTTTACCATCAATGCGCTGGCTGTATGCCTAAACAAATCACGCTATGGAGAATTGGTCGATCCCTTTGGGGGACTGGACGATTTGAAAGAGCGTACCATACGTACTCCGCTTGATCCGGACATAACGTTCAGTGATGATCCTTTACGTATGATGCGCTGCATCCGTTTTGCTACTCAGCTGAATTTTTTCATTGAGGACGAAACGTTTGATGCGTTGGAACGTAACCGGGAACGTATTAAGATTATTTCTCGGGAGCGGATAGCTGATGAATTAAATAAGATCTTGCTTTCTCCTGTTCCTTCTAAAGGCTTTGTAGACTTAGACCGTTGCGGATTGCTGGAACTGATTTTCCCGGAATTTGTGGCCTTGCAAGGTGTAGAGGTAAAAAACGGAAGAGGGCATAAGGATAATTTCTACCATACATTGGAGGTGGTAGACAATATAGCAAAGGTTACTGATAACTTGTGGTTGCGTTGGGCTACTTTGCTTCACGATATAGGAAAACCTCGTACCAAGCGTTGGGATCCCCGTATCGGATGGACATTTCATAATCATAATTTCGTCGGAGAGAAGATGATTCCTGATATATTCAGAAAGATGAAGCTGCCGATGAACGAAAAGATGAAATATGTTCAGAAGCTTGTAGGCTTACATATGCGCCCTATCGTAATTGCTGATGAGGAAGTGACTGATTCTGCCGTAAGACGCTTGCTTTTCGAAGCCGGTGATGATATTGATGACTTGATGCTGCTGTGCGAAGCAGATATTACATCGAAGAATGAAGTCCGTAAGCAACGCTTCCTTGATAACTTCAAGCTGGTTCGTCAGAAACTGAAAGATCTGGAGGAAAAAGACCGTATCCGAAATTTCCAGCCTCCTGTAGATGGTGCTGAAATTATGAAAGTTTTCAATTTGCAGCCCTGCCGCGAAATCGGTAGTTTGAAAAGTTCTATAAAGGATGCTATCCTGGATGGAGTGATTCCAAATGAACATGATGCTGCTTTTGAATATATGCTGAAGAAGGCAAAACAGATGGGACTGGAGCCTGTCAATTTATAACTTGTTATGCTCCCTGCTTTTACTCTTTTAACGCAGGGAGCGTAGCCGGTAAAAAGGAAAAAATATTCTTCTCTAAAGGCAATAAGAAATTAATTTAATTATCCAAATAGAAAAGTTGGTATAAATAATAGTTTGCCATTTATATGTCCTGTAGGTGCTTCTGGGCTATTTTTCTTTCTTAAAAGTTGTCTAATTTAGAAAATTATCAAGATTCTGATTTTTGTTTATTTCTTTAAAGCCATATTTTTGTATGGCTTTTTGCTAGGTAACAAAAGTGTTTCAAAAGGGAATGCCGTGAAAATCGGCAACAGTACCCGCTGCTGTGATTCTTAATGAACCGAAGGCAATGCATAAGCAAACCACTATTGTTTTTTTACAATGGGAAGGTGGCTGTCGGGGAGAGATCAGTCAGAAGACCTGCCGCAAAGAGCAAAGCCAACTTTTATATTAACTTATTCGTTACAAGCCAGTATGAATTTAACTGAAATCTGTATTATCAAGCGTGACGGGAAGCGGGAAAACTTTTCGCCTTCAAAGATTACAAATGCTATCAGTAAAGCGTTCAACGCAACGGGGATTGCTCATCAGGAAGAACTGATTGACGAGATTACACAGCGTGTTATCAATCATTTTGAGAATCCTACTATCGGAGTCGAAGAAATTCAGGACCTCGTAGAAACGGAATTGATGAAGGTACAGCCTGAAGTGGCTAAAAAATATATCATTTATCGCCAGTGGAGAAATACGGAACGCGATCGGAAAACTCAGATAAAGCATATCATGGATGGTATTGTTGCCATAGATAAAAATGATGTGAATCTGAGTAACGCCAATATGTCGAGCCATACTCCGGCCGGACAGATGATGACCTTTGCTTCGGAAATAACAAAGGATTATACCTATAAATATTTGTTGCCGAAACAATATGCTGAGGCACATCAGTTGGGAGATATACATATTCATGATCTGGACTATTATCCTACCAAGACTACGACGTGTATTCAGTACGATCTTGACGATCTGTTTGAACGCGGTTTTCATACTAAGAACGGAAGTATCCGTACACCTCAGTCTATTCAAAGCTACGCAACACTAGCTACAATTATATTCCAGACCAACCAGAATGAGCAGCACGGAGGACAGGCTATTCCGGCTTTCGATTTCTTCATGGCAAAAGGCGTATTGAAAAGTTTCCAGAAAGTCGTTGTTTCTTCTATTTCTTTTTATTTCGATATGAAAGGCATGGAAGTAGATGAGGCGAAGTTGCAGGCGTTGGTAAAACAGCATGTTGCTTCAATAGCTCCTTCTGAAGATGAAAAAAAGATTCTTCTTGCAGCATTTGCTGACCAGCAGATCAATCTTACAGCCGATGAACTGGAACATATTTTGAAAAAGGCTTATAGTCAGGTACGTAAAGATACTCATCAGGCAATGGAAGGGTTTATTCATAACCTGAATACGATGCATTCACGCGGAGGAAATCAGGTTGTGTTCAGTTCTATCAATTATGGAACAGATACTTCTGCCGAAGGACGAATGGTGATAGAAGAACTGCTGAAAGCTACTATTGAAGGTTTAGGTACGCGGGGAGAGGTACCTGTATTCCCCATTCAGATATTTAAGATAAAGGATGGTGTGTCTTATTCGGAAGCCGACTACAAACGGGCAATGGAAGACTTTGATGCGGCAATGGAAGGTAAGGTAGAGTTTGAAGCTCCTAATTTCGACTTGTTCCTGAAAGCTTGCCGTACTACGGCAAAAGCTTTATTCCCGAATTTTATGTTCCTTGATACTCCTTTCAACCAGCATGAAAAATGGGATGCCAGCGATCCGAAACGTTATCGCTATGAACTGGCAACAATGGGATGCCGTACGCGTGTCTTCGAAAACTTGAATGGAGAAAAGACTTCCTTGGGACGTGGTAACCTTTCGTTTACTACGATGAATCTTCCCCGACTGGCTATCGAAGCCCGCATCAAGGCAGAAAGCATGTCAGATTGCCAGAGTCAGGATGCAATAGAACGTCTGGCAAAAGAAATATTTATCAGTTCTGTGCATGATATGGCAGTCTTTATTGCAGAACAGCTGTATACTCGCTATCAATATCAGCGTACGGCACTGGCACGTCAGTTCCCTTTCATGATGAGTAACAATGTATGGAAGGGAGGAGGTAACCTGAATCCGAACGATGAAGTAGGTGATGTACTGAATCAGGGTACATTAGGTATCGGGTTTATAGGTGGCCACAATGCAATGGTTGCTTTATATGGTCAAGGACATGGTCATTGTCAGAAAGCCTGGGATACGCTTTACGAAGCAGTAGAAGAAATGAATCACGTTGCAGATGAATTTAAGCAGAAGTATCATTTAAATTATTCTGTACTGGCAACCCCGGCAGAAGGACTTTCGGGACGTTTTACACGCATGGACCGTCGTAAATATGGAGTAATACCAGGAGTGACCGACCGTGATTACTATGTAAACTCTTTCCATGTAGACGTAAAAGAACCTATCACTATAGTAGAAAAAATAAAATGTGAAGCTCCTTTTCATGCTCTGACCCGTGGAGGCCATATTACTTATGTGGAGCTTGACGGAGAAGCGCAGAAAAACGTCAAGGCAATTGCCAAGATTGTAAAAGTGATGCATGATGAAGGCATTGGTTATGGTTCTATCAATCACCCTGTTGATACATGTCATAATTGTGGCTATAAAGGAGTGATTTATGATAAATGTCCTATCTGTAACAGTGAGAATATTCTCCGGATGCGTCGTATAACTGGATATTTGACTGGTGATTTGAACAGTTGGAATTCTGCGAAACGTGCAGAGGAGCGTGACAGAGTAAAACACTGTTGATTAATTCGTTTGTTATTAAGGATAGAAGGCTTTTTAGATGCGGATTATCTGCCTGTAAGCAGGTTGTAGGTATATAAAAAGCCTTCTTTTTATTTCACTGGCAATTGGGAATAACTTATTCTTTATGCTACATTATTTATATACATATCCTGAAACAATTGTTGATGGTGATGGTATACGCTTTTCTATTTATCTATCGGGATGCAGACACCATTGCCGGGGATGTCATAACCCTGAATCCTGGAATCCTGCGTCAGGTCATCCTTTGACTCGTGAGAAGATAGAAGAATTTATTGAGGCTATTAATTCCAATCCTTTATTAGATGGAATTACCTTTTCGGGAGGGGATCCGTTTTATTCACCGGAAGACTTTCTTCCTCTTATCAAGGAATTCAGTGAGCGTACCGGACAAAATATCTGGTGCTATACCGGATATACTTATGAAGAACTTTTGGAAGATCCTGTACGCAGACCTATATTGTCTTATATAAATGTATTGGTAGATGGCCGTTTTGAGCAATCCCTCTATTCTCCGAAGCTAGAATTCCGGGGAAGCAGTAACCAGAGAATCCTTAAATTGAAGTAAAAAAATGTTGCATATTGTCTAATTTTGTTGTCGCACACAAAAGAAAACTGTCGTTCCCATGATATAAATCAAGAAAACAAATACTTTGTGAAGAAAATAATTATATCTTATTGCTAATTAAACAGAAACATCTACCTTTGCAATGTGGTTGTGAAACCAGAATTAATTAAGATATAAAAGAAGGTATTAGAATAGATTTTTTAAGGTATTAGAAGTTAAGGTAAAAAAGCAATTTTAAGAAAAGGTATTAGAGATTTAAGGTATTAAGTTTTAGGTTTTTATTTTAAGGTATTAGGATAAAAGGTAATTGTTTTCAGGTATAGTTGAAATAGGATTAGGAAAATTGCTTTAAGGTAAAAAAGAAGAGAAAAGGATAACGTACACAACAACAACTAGATGAGTAAAAGATGCAAGAACCCTTAAATGGGGGTTCTTTAGGAAATCGGCGGTGTTCAAAATGTGAACAATCGCTTTTTTTATTGTTAAACGGTATAAATTTCGTACAATTGCTCTTACAATACTGTTTCTCCTTCCAAGAGCAATATTCATTTTCTGAAAAACTTAGTGCATGTTGATAAGAGGTATCTGTGTTTTTTAAAGTATTTTATTTTAAATAACCGATAACTTCGTGTATCTTTGCGTCCAGATGAAAGTAAAAGCGCGCTATATACGCATTGGGGCAGTAGCTCTTTTAACCTTGTTTGTTGCTTATTATGCCATTTCGACATTATATGCGCACGTACATGAGGTGAACGGGACTTTTATTGTCCACTCGCATCCTTTTACTGAACATCATTCTCACTCAAGCGGGCAGGCACTGACACTGCATTTCTTATCAACATTTACTTCTGTAGGTTCAGACTCTATTGAATTGGCGTGTCCTGACTTGCCTTTACTTTGTTTATTAACTGGCAGCTTGTCTGCATTTCATGCCCTGTCTTCATTTGGAGATGGGATTTATCTACGTGCACCTCCCGTATATCTTTTCATTTGATTAAACGAGAAACAGGAAACCAATTAAAATGCCTGTTCAAATAAATACTGCCTGACTTCTGTTGGACAGTTATCCTTCGTCTGCTTCTGTAAACTAGATGTGGAAAGAGGAAGATATGGAAAAATCTGAATCAGTCAGACCTGATTCTGTGGTATTTATCTTGAATATTTAGAACGGGCTTTATTAAGTTAACGAACGAAAAGATTATACATGAAATATATTTTATTCATAATGGGATTGCTATGCTCTTATGTAAGCATGGCAATAGAGCCGGTTAAGGAAGGAAATGTTATAGCCGGACACGTGATAGAAAAAGGCTCGGAAAATAGTTTGCCTTATGCCACAGTGTTAATCGTAGAAACGGGAAAGGGTACAGTGACCGATGCGGAAGGATATTTCCGCTTTAAGGAAATTCCCGCTGGAGAATATACGCTGAAAGTACAGAGCATGGGGTATAATACTCAGACTAAAAAAATAACAGTCAGTAAGGATTTCACGGTAGATGTACATTTTGTAATGGAAGAAGAAACTATTATGACAGATGAAGTAGTAGTTTCGGCAAACAGAAATGAAACAAGCCGTAAAGTAGCTCCAGTAGTCGTGAATGTAATGAGTAACAAGTTGTTTGAGGCTGTAAATTCTACAGATTTAGCAAAGTCATTGAATTATCAGTCAGGACTTCGTGTAGAAAATAACTGTCAGAACTGCGGATTCCCACAAGTGCGTATTAATGGACTGGAAGGACCATATTCCCAAATTCTGATAAATAGCCGTCCTGTAATGAGCGCCCTCTCGGGTGTATATGGCTTAGAACAAATTCCCACTAACATGATTGAGCGTGTGGAAGTGGTTCGTGGAGGTGGTTCTGCTTTATTTGGAGCCAATGCGGTAGGAGGAACAATTAATATTATAACAAAAGATCCGGTTAGTAATTCTTTTCAGGTTTCTTCTACAATGTCGAATCTGAACGGGAAAGTATGGGAGCAATATGTAGGTGCTAATGCCTCTTTGGTTTCATCGGACAATTCATATGGAATAGCCCTTTATCAGTCTTACCGTAACCGTAATCCTTATGATGCCGATAATGATGGTTTCTCGGAGCTTGGAAAACTGAATATGAATACGTTTGGTTTACGTTCGTATTATCGTCCTACTCAGTTTAGCCGTATCAGTCTGGAGTATCATACTACGAATGAGTTTCGCCGTGGGGGAAATAAATTCGACCTTCAGCCTCATGAAACAGATATAACAGAGCAGACTAAGCATATTATCAACAGCGGGGGACTGACGTATGATGTGTTTTTCAATGAATATCGCCATAAACTATCCGTTTATGGTTCTGCACAACATACAGATCGTAACAGTTATTACGGAGCAGATAAAAATGCCAATGCTTATGGAAAGACAAAAGACCTGACAGCTGTAGGAGGAGCAATGTATGTAGGGAATATGGATGATTGTCTTTTTTCGCCTGCCACGTTTACTGGAGGAGTTGAATACAATTATAATTCGCTGCATGATGTAATGACCGGATATAACCGTGACTTGCGTCAATATGTAAGAATATTCAGCGGATTTGCTCAGAATGAGTGGAAGATGACGTATTTTACACTTCTCGCAGGATTTCGTCTGGATAAGCATAATCTGATAGACAACATCATTTTCAGTCCACGCGTAAATTTGTTGTGGAAACCAACAGACAAGATACAGGGACGTTTAACCTGGTCTACTGGCTTCCGTGCACCCCAGGCTTATGATGAAGATTTACACGTAGCAGCCGTTGGCGGCGAAGCCATGATAATTCGTCTGGCAGATGGATTAAAGCCCGAACGTTCCAACAGTTTCAGTGGCTCTGTAGACTGGGGATTCAATTTTGGACATTTCCAGTCGAACTTGCTGGTCGAAGGGTTTTACACATCCTTGGATAATGTCTTTTATCTGACAAAGGTTGGAACGGATGCTGATACGGGTGCCGAAATACAGGAAAGACGAAATGGATATGGTGCACGCGTGTATGGTGCAAATATTGATTATAAAATAGCTCACGGACGTGAAGCTCAGTTACAATTAGGATTTACAGTACAGCGCAGCCGGTATACAGAAGCTGTAAGCTGGAGTGAAGATCAGGATGTAGATCCTATAAAACGTATGCCTCGTACTCCAGATTACTATGGCTATTTTACGTTTACTTCTGCTCCGTTGAAGAATTTTGATTTTTCTCTTTCTGGTGTGTACACGGGAAAGATGGTGGTTCCTCATTTTGCTGGTTATATTGAAAAAGACCGTCTGGAGCATACACCCAATTTCATGGAACTGAACCTGAAGCTGAATTATACATTTGTACTGAATGATCACTTGAAGCTTCAGCTGAATGGGGGAGTACAGAATATGTTCAACGCATTCCAAAAAGATTTGGATAGAGGAGCTTTACGAGATTCAAAGTATTTCTATGGACCTACTCAACCGAGAACTTACTTTATTGGAGTTAAGTTTTTTAATTGAGGAAATTGATTCCTATTTTAAAATATAAAGAAATCCGGACTTCAGCGGCGTAAACCGTGAAGCCCGGATTTTTATTAATAATGGATAGAGAAATCTAATTATCTGCTGAAGGTATAAACATGACCTGCAGAATGAGCTTCTGTTATATCCATTACAGCTGTTGTTGTTTCATCATCATTCACTTTAAACAATCCGAAACCATATCTGCCATTTAATGGACTTGAACTGTAATAGTACATTTGTACAGCTCCGTTTGGTGCTTTTTCAAGTATGTATTTACCACTAGCATAAGTAGAAGTAACGCTCCAGTTATTTCCTCTGCCATATGTTCCTACTGTCAATATGTAGTTACCTGCATTTTCGCCTGTTGCAGGAGTTCCTACTACAGCTTCTTCTCCGTCGATGAAGATTGTTCCATCTTCGTTGTATTGAGCAATAAACGGATATTGGTCAGTAATAGCTTTTACTTTGCTAGAATAATTTTCCCAACCATAAACTTTGTATGTATTTTCTTCATCACCTTCAGTAATGGTAACAGTAAACTCTTTAGAGTTTGTCCAATCCCACCATGGACCAGCTTCATAATAGTATAAAGAAGAACCGCTTGCCTTTACTGTCCAGGTTCCTAACCATTCTTCATAGCTTGGTTTAGAGTATTGAACTGGAGATGTCTCAGTGCGTGCATAAGTGTTTCCAGTCCATTCTACTGTATCATCCCAAAGTATTGATGCTACTTGGTTGAATGTAGAAGTATACAGTTTGCTAGATTTCAGGTTATAGAAGGCCATGTATCCGTAACCGTTATCTTTTACTTTCTGTAAGTTTGATTCTGAAACTGGAACCACAACCGGACTACCATTGTTATCAGCAATCAATGTGATAGCATATGGAGCTTCAATTGTATTGTCAATATCCTGACCTGTATATTCCATAAAGCTTCCGTAGCTTCCGAATACAGTATAATCTATTAAGCTTTCAACTTCAGTGCCGAGTGGATGGTCGCTATAAGTATACCAATAAATACCAAAAGCAGTTCCATTCTCTTTAGGAAGCTCTTCACGGCAAGCTTTCAGTAAGTTAGTATAGTTTTGAGGTGTACATTCAGCTGTACTTGCTACAACGCCTGTTCCTGACTGTGCACTACCTTTAAAGCTGCCTTCAGCGTATGAAGAATATTCGTCATCGAAGTCAATACCATCCAGACCGTAAATATCAACATAGTATTTCAATTCTTTAGCAAAAGCTTTTGCTCCTTCTTCGCTTAAACTACGCATACCGGCATCATCATGGTTACCCAAAATAGACAAGTGTACTTTGATACCTTTTTCTTGCAAAGGACGAATAATCTTGTCTGCATTGTGCAGCACATAAGTAACTTGTTCGTTGCAATAAATATAAGGTTTACCGTCACTGTCCAAGTTGATATTGGCTGCGAAAATACTTACAATATCAAAGAATGGTTCTCCGTTAGATAATGTATATTCTCCTGCATTCAATGGGTTTTCATTGTTTACTTCGATGTAGCACAAGTTTTTGATAGCTTTGTTGTGCTGTGGATAAGTTACAGATTTAACCTGATAAATGTAGGTAGAATTATTAGAAGATATTGTTACTCCATTATCGGCTGTAGCAGTGATAGCTACTGCATTACCCGATTTACCTGCAGGAATGTTAACATCGATATAGTCTGATATTCTTTTTCCAGCCGGAATAGTTACCTCTCCATTGTTGGATAATGTAGCTCCTTCGTAAGCTGTATAATTTGTACCGTTAGCAGCATTGTAAGCTGTTAATGCGTCTGCGTCAATCTTGAACGTTACTTTTGTATCCTGTTCGGCTACTTTACTCAACTCAAAGTATACGTGTCCTGTTGCAGATTCTCCGTTTTTTGTAGTCAGCGTAGCTCCCATTTTGGCTCCGGCTGCTGAACGAACTGCACCAAACTGACCATCAACGTTTTCCCATGGATTGGTTGTGCCATTTGTGATTTCGATATCGTCTTCACAGGCTGTGAAGGTAGTTCCCGCAAAAGCGAGAACTACTGCCATGAAAGCTAATTTAAAACTTATATGTTTCATAATAAATTACAAATTTAATTTAAGGTATTCATTCGTTTGTTGCAGGAAGACTTACTTCCACCCATGTTGCTTCTTTCTGGAATACACCGTTATTGCCATATTGGCTATAGTCTTTCACATCGTTAGTCTGATTGTCACATAATTTCCAGTAAAGAATCAGATTTTCCTCGTTTTCAGGCTCTTCCAATACATAGAAATGGTTTTCTGTATTGATTTCGTCTTTAGTTAAGACCTTGTCCCATACACGAACTTCAGAAATTCGTCCTTCAAACCAACGATTATCATTATAAGAGTGACCTACCCAGAAACTTCTTGGTTTTCCATCGTTGTCATTTGAATGTTCCGGACTCCAGTCAACTGTTCCTGCATCTACTCCTGTAAAGTGATCTATTTCTACTCCATTGAAGTATACATAAATTTCTTTTGCTTCACTATCGTAGGTTACAGCAACATGAGTCCATGTGTTTAAGTTTACAGCTCTTGATACAGCAAAATTACCAGCTTTTGTTGCTATCTGTAAAATATTAGGTTCTACACCTGCATCTCCGAATCGCAACAAGAATCCACTTTCAGTACCCATCAGCGTGCTGATTCCACTTTCGTGACCGTCGCCGAATACTGTCGGATAAATCAATGCTTCTGCTGTCAGTTTATTCAATTTAAATTTCTCAGGAGTTGCCCATGCATCAGTATAGATAGCATTTTTAGTAATATCAGGCACAACATCGATCAATGCACCTTTTCTTACAACATAATACTGTGTTTTATTGGATGCCAGAATGTCGATACTGCAACTTGTTACTGTTACAGGCAGCACATATGTTTTAGTATCATCTATTGTGTCAAGTCCTTTGAATTTTATTTCGATTGGATCTGAATTCAAGCTTCCTGCTGGTATAATACCTGTTGTTGTTGATAATTCATAATTATCAGCTGGCAACATTTCCATTCCACTTGTGTAATATATGTTTTCGTAAGCAGATACCAAGCTGGCATCTGCTGCAATAGTGAATGTTACATCCTGTCCTTCCGGTTTAGGGATAGACAATGTAAATTCGTGTGATTCTTCTACAGAGGTGGGTTTAATCAATACTGTAGACGGATCACTTTCGGTCATGAATATTTTATTGCTAAAATTTTCTATATCATCTGTACAGTTGGTAGCGAACACTCCACTTAACAGAGCTAAAGAAATGAAAGAAATATTTTTAAGTTTCATAATTCTGATTATTTAGTTGGAGCCGGGTTCAAAATATTAATAGCTTCTTTCACGTAAGTATAAGTTCCACCAGTAGCGTAATAGTCATTTTGTACATTATAAATGGCGATACCTGCTCTTGTGAAACCGTCTGCTTCAGGATAACCAGCTGCTACCCAGTGAGCAACTTCACCTAGAGCACGTACATCTGTATCCCAGTATCCGGTCTTTTTATCAGATGTGTCTGCTCCTGTTGTTGATACTGCGATAACAATATTGTCAGTAGGAACACCGTCAGCCAGTGCACTTTTAACAGTCAGCAACAGCTGGTTGGTGTCTGTAACTTTATCAATATCCAGAATGATATGGCTGCAATCGTTTAAGATTGTTTTATCAATCAGATTTTGAGGTTTTCCCTGCCAAGTCAACATTTTATTTTCATTTGCTGACTTCCATGATTTTACAGCATTTAAAACAATGTTCTGAGTTGCAGCATATGCTTCCTTCTCATCTGTATTCATGAATGTCGGGTCTTGTCCGATGAATTCTACGATAACGCCGTCGAATGAAGCTGAATATGCCAGTTGTTTATCAAGTTCTGCTTGAAGATAGGTGTTAAATTCTGTACCTTCTCCATCGGAATTAGCCTGCTGGTCTTCCCATGCAGTTTTAATATCATCGTAGCTGATTGTATAAACAACTTTTGAACCTTTATTGTGCATTGTTTCTATATCGCTCTTTTCAAAATCGGCAAGAGCTTCAGGATACATTAACGATACGATATCTACACTATCAGGAATATTTGTCATGTGATGTGCAGGGCTTGCCGGTACTTTTGTACTGTTATCAAACCATGCATATACAATCTTGTGCTCTGCGTTTTTATAATTACGAAGATTCTGTAGATAATTTGCATAAGCTTCAGGGTTCTGTTCCTGTGCAGTTGGTCTGTTAATGTCCAGACTTTCTACGTCAGTACAAGACACCATGGTCAGGCTTCCCATTAAAAATACTCCTAGAGCGGATTTTATTATATTTTTCATAAGTTACCAATGAATTTAGATTAGTTGATTAATTTCCGGGTTGAATATTCTCTCTTCCGGGTTTCTTATCCCACCATACCTTAGTGGCATAATTATCTGCTCCGCCTAAAGCTGAAAGTGCTCCCGGCATGTTAGCTGCATTGCTGACATATTCGTCAGAAGGATAAGGAATACGGTTGGCTCCTACATTTGAGTCGACTATTCCAGCACTCTTATTACCAGCTTCAGTAGCAGGCATCAGACGTGGATATCCAGTACGACGATGGTCTGCCCATGCTTCATTACCTAACATCCAGTTTGCAATCCATTTTTGAGTAATGATACGTTCTTGTTTTGCTTCTTCGCTAGCAGCATCATCCCATGCAACAGTGATAGATGACAATTGTGATGCATAGCTGTTTGTTCCAGCAGGATCGCTGTAAGCAGTTGGCTTGCTGGTGTTGTCAGACAAATAGGTTGAAACTCCGCTTGCTCCCCACTGTTCGAATGATAAAGTCACTCCTTCTTCGTAGTATTCTTTTGCTGTTTTAGAACCTACATTGAAATTGAAAGAAGGAAGTTTGGCTTCTGCACGTAAGAAAGCAACTTCTGCTGCGTTCATCCAGTAGATAGGATCTCCCTGTCCTACATTTACACCAGAATATTTACGGACATTATTACCGAGTGTAGTCAGCTCAATACTGCGACGAATTCCTACATATTCCATACCTTCTCCCCATTCTGATTGTACAAAGTATTTTTCACGACGAGGATCGTTGTAACCGTTCATGTAGCAGATAATGTCGGCTGCTGCGTGAGTATCACCTCCAGTTTCAGTTCCTTCTGCAGCATTATAACGAGTGGCAGTATATAACGGGTTGGTTGTAGTTCCGAAATAATTCCACTGAGCATTATCTTCATTTGATTCGATAACTCCACCGTTTTCTTCTTTTACAGCATCTTCGGCCCATTGTTTAGCTTTATCTGGTGCTGCGTAAGTAAGACGCATGGCCAGACGAAGTTTCAATGAGTTGGCAAACTTAATCCATTTTGTCAAATCGCCACTGTATACATAATCGGCTGTTGCAGTAAGTGCTGCTTCAGGGTTCGCTTGCAAAACCTCTACAGCTTCTGTCAGCTCCTGGAAGAATGTGTCGTATACTTTTTCTTGTGAATCGTAGGGAGTTGTAATAGAACCATCCTTACCTATTTCTGTATAAGGTATAGGACCGTAAGCATCGGTAACACGGCTCATAGCTGCAACTTTGATGATTTTAGCAATAGCCAAAGGTACCTGATTTCCTGTCTGAGTAGCTAAATTTTCTACAGCTGTCAGATTGGTATACAGGATAGGTATGATACGGTCTGATTTCAAAAATACTCTTGTCCAGTCGTCTGAAGCATTAAAATTAGCTATTGTCTTACTCCAAGATGTATTACTATCTGCAAAATATCCTCCATACGGACCACCTAACAGACAGTCTGTAAACTGCGCTGTATTGACGTCTGATGAAACAACACAGCTAGCCAGATTATTCATCGCAGAACCTAAAGCGTAATCGTCTGCACTCAAATCTCCCGGTTGATAAGGGTTAGAGTTTATATCCAGATAGTTACCGGTACAAGCAACACTGGCAACTGTCATGGTTCCTAATAATAATTTATTTATTATACTTCTCATAGTGTTTACGTTTAAAATTTAAGAGTTACACTGCAACCAATGTTACGGGTAGAAGGCATCATGAAATAGTCGATACCTTGGTAGAAATTATTTGTAGAAGCCACATTTTCAGGATCGAATGGAGCTTTGCAATAGAGCATCCATAAGTTGCGTCCTACAAGTGAAATTGTCAAGTCACATACATCACCCAACATTTTGCGAGGGAATGTATAACCGATTGATGCTTCTTGCAGACGTACGTTAGTTGCTGAATATGTATAGTACTGAGCAACTGCGTCGCCACTACCAATACCGCGATACCATGCTTCAGGATTTATCTGGTCGTTACCATTTACCAATACATAACCTAAATCGCGTGCTTCTGCTGTAGCTTCTGATACACCGAAGTCGTCAAGCATTGCCTGAGTACGTGAGAATACTACACCACCCAAACGAGCTGAAATCATGAATCCAAAGCGGAAATTGTTCCATGAGAAGTCGTTACGCCATGCCATATTAGCTTTAGGCAATACGCTTCCTAACTTGATGTAGTCGTCAACGTTAGAAATCGTTTCTGTAGCAATCTGACCTGTTGCATCAACGTAGATGTTACCATTGGCATCACGTTTCAAGTCACGATTTGAATAGATGTCACCCATAGAACCACCTTCTTTCAGCAAGAAACGTGCAGAACCAAGTCCACCCATGTTCAATGTGCTGATAGAGAATGATTCGCCAGTTGCCGGGTTAATTGCATTGTCGGCAAGTTCCAAAATCTTATTCTGGTTGGTTGAGAATGTATAATTACTGCTCCAGCGGAATTTATTCCATTCTTTTTCGTAGCCTAAAGACAACTCAATACCTTGGTTACGTACAGCACCAGTCTGTATGTACAAAGCAGAGTAACCTGATACACCTAATTCTGGATTGAATGTCTGGTTCTTGGTTACAGTGTTATAATAAGTCAAATCCAGGTTGAAGTCTTTCAAGAAACGCATAGTTAAACCGACTTCCCATGATTCAGTACGTTCCGGTTTCAAGTTATACAACGGATACTGAGTAGTATTACTCCACTGTCCTGTGCTTGAATCCCATTCATAACGTGGGTTAGCAATATAACGTTCGAATGCGGTACCTACAGAGGCAAAAGAAGCACGAAGTTTCATATATGAAAGATAATCCTGATTCAGATTTGGCATTAACTCAGACAAAACAACTGACGCACCTACTGATGGGTAGAAGAACGACTTGCTTGTTGAGTTAGGACCTGCTAACTGAGAAGGCCAGTCGTTACGTCCGGTCAGAGTTAAGTAGTAAGTGCTCTTATAACCAACTTCGGCAGAAGCAAAGATAGACTGTGTTTGTTCTCTCCATCCACTTTGCAGACGAGAAGTTTTCTTTGCACTCAAGTTCTGAATGTTGAATTCATTGGCAAGTCCCGGAGTTTCTCCTTCGAATGCAGAAGTTCCATCGGCAATAGGTCCACGAATTTCCAATACATCTGAGCGCATATCTGTAAATGAAGTACCGATATTAGCTTGCAAACTCCAGTCTTCACCAAATGTTTTGTTGATATTTACCAGGAAGTCTGCATAGAGTTGTTTGTCTTTTGATGTTGCATTGGTGTACAAACCACGAGTTGACATTTCAGTCATCTGTGTATTAGTACCTGCGTAATATTTTTCTGTATAAGTATTGATAGAGTTATCCAGACGTACACGTCCACTAACACTTAACCAGTCTAAAATTTTATAGCTTAAGCTGGCATTCAGCATGTAACGGTCCTTGTCGTTGTTACGTAACTGACGGTAGTTTACCCAATATGGATTCTGCATAACGATTCCTGCATCACCTACAGGCCAGTATTGAGTGTTGATTTTACGTACCGGATCATAACGTTCATACATCTTGATGTCTTCCCAGTCGTTACCGCGAGGGAACAGATACGCGCCAACAATTGGGTTGTTGTATGTTCCCTGATTGACCATATTCTGGTCTTTCTGGAGCACGTATGTTGCACCTACATCCAAAGTCATCTTATCGTCGAGGAAAGATGTTGTGTTGCGGAAACTGAAGTTGTAACGAGAGTATTTGTTGTTTGGAACGATACCTCTGGAGTTTACAGCTGCAGCAGATGCGTAAGTCTGATTCTTATCTGTTCCAGTTGACAATGAGATACTTTCTGTTCCTGTAATACCAGTCTGGAAATAATCGCTAACCGGATCAAAACCATATGAGTTAGATTCGTTCAAACGTTTTCCCCAGCTATGAATCTGATCTCCTTCAGTTAAAGAACTTCCTGTACCATAACGGTTCTGGAAGCTAGGAGTAACGAAAGTATTAGTAAATTCAGTGTTACTGTTTACTGTGATACTTAAGCGTCCTTCTTTTCCTTTCTTGGTTGTAATAACAATAGCACCGTTTGCAGCATCAGAACCATAAAGTGCGGCTGCGGCAGCACCGGTCAGGACTGACATTGATTCGATATCTTCTGGGTTGATATCTGCGATAGGTTCGGTTGCACCTTTTGAACTGAACTCTGTACCTCCTTCATTTGTGCCTGCATACATAGGTACCCCATCGATAACGTAAAGTGCATTTGAAGACTGCATGATAGATTTAGTACCACGCATTACAACTTTTGATACACCACCGACACCAGATGAAGAAGCATTGATTGTAACACCGGCTACTTTACCACTCAGTGAGTTAATAAAGTTGGCATCTTTGTTTCTTGTCAGTTCTTCTGCATTTACCTGCTGAACGTTGTATGACAAGGCTTTTTCTGAACGTTTGATACCTAATGCTGTAACAACAACTTCTTCCAGCACTTCAGTATCTTCTTTCATTGTAATGTCAATTACATTTTTACCTGCTACTGACATTTCTACAGTTTGGTACCCTACATAAGAATACTGCAGCACTGCAGCATCGGGTACTGACAATGAGTAGTTACCGTCAAAGTCAGTGATAGCACCGTTAGTTGTGCCTTTTTCAATAACTGTTACACCGATTAATGGTTCTCCTTTCGCATCTATGATTCGTCCGGTTACTGTTTTGGTCTGCTGTTGTGCAGCTTTTAATGATGTTGACGAAGCGGAAGGAGAAGTAGAAGCTTTTGATAAATATACAACATTCTCATCAACTCTGTAGCTAATGCCTTTACCAGCCAATGCGGTATTTAAGACTTCTTCTACGGAAGCGTCTTTTACATTAACTGATGAGATTGGAGTATCTGCCAAATCATCATCATAAAAGAATTGATACTGAGATTGTGATTGAATTTGCTTAATCATTGTCCCCAGTTGGGCATTGGATAAAGCAATATTCAACTGCGCTGACGCAAACTGTGAAGGCACAGCAAATAGCGTCGACAGCAATAACGCCCGAAGTAATTTTTTCGAGCACTTGCAAGAGTTTTTGCTTCTCATACCTGCTTTTTTAAGGTTATACATTAAGTTATTTAATTTATTTCGTTTTTATATATTCTTGAACGAATAAAATTCGACTATATAACAAGTATACCTATGAAAAACACTTACTCTTACAAAGATATTTTTGAGAATTTTTCTACTTTTTTCTTATTCTTATGTGGCTTTTTCTGACTTTTTTGCCCTTTACGTCCTTATCCAAAGCCAAAAATGTATCTAATTGTTGTTAAATAAGTAGATTTATCTTTAATTGATTATGTGTTATGAAAGGTAAAAACTACGGTTAAAATCTTTTGGAGGAATGCTTTTGTCCATCCTTTATAAGATTTATCTAGATGTTTTCTGAAAAGTTATATAAAAGACCCCGGATTGGGTACAAAAAATTAAACTTTTGTACCTAATCCGGGATATATAAGGATTAATAGACATCTAATGATATTTTTTGAGGACTTTCTTTGGGGCTTTCAGGAATATTTTTTCCATTAACTGAAGATTGGGTAAAGTTTATACATTCAGTATTCATCAAATAATAAGGATATTGTGCCTCTTTTATATGGAAGTTATCAATGTTTATGTTGCGGATTTTATATTCTTCATTGCCGTCCATAAAAATTGCATAGTTATCAGCTGTGCCGGCGCTTACATTACTTATATGAAAATCTTCATAAAGTGCCTGATGATTTCCACCACGGAAGCCGAAATAATTTGTTTCGAAACGTAGAATGGCTCCTTTTGCTCGTTCTACCGTAATGCTGTCAACGACAACATTGCGTATATATCCTCCTCGGTCCCGATTTGATTTGAAGTAAATAGCATTTTTTACGGTTCCAATTTCTATATTGTTCATATATACATCAGATGCTCCTCCAGACATTTCACTACCGATGCAAAGTCCATTACATTCCGAGTGAAAAATACAGTTACGGATTACAATATTACGTGAAGGACGTCCTATATATCGTCCGTCGGTATCTCGTCCGGATTTGATGGCGATAGCGTCGTCTCCCGTACGGAAGGTACAGTTTTCTATCAGAACATTAGTAGTTGATTCCGGATCACAGCCGTCATTATTCGGAAAGTGACTGTCTATCGTGACTCCACGTACTATCACATTGTCGCAATATACTGGGTGGATAGTCCAGAAGGGAGAATCTTTAACAGTAATTCCCTCTATCAATACGCGTGAGCATCCATAGGGCTGTATGCAAGAGGGGCGTAGAACGGTACCTTCTCCAAAAATACGTTCGTGTACAGGTACTAGTTTATCTCCCATTTCACGGAGCCGGTCACGATCGTTGGCTTCTATTTTACTCCATGCTGCAAATTCAAGTCCTCCTTGTGCATCGATTGTTCCTTTTCCTGTGATAGCAATATTATTAGCATGATAAGCATAAATCATAGGTGAATGTCCATAAAGTTCTGTTCCTTCCCAACGAGTGAGGACAACGGGGAGAAAATCGGAAGATTTACCACTGAATTGCAGGTATGCTCCCTCTGCTAAATTCAGATTGACATCACTTTTCAGATGTAACGGACCATTAAGGAAATAATGTCCTTCTGAAACCTTTACTGTTCCGCCTCCTGCAACCGAACAAGAATCAATTGCTGCTTGAAGTAAAGTCCGTGCACAGCTTGTATCTTGAGGTACATTTATCATAAATGTTCTGTCAGGAAATGAAGTGAGTGCGATATTGTTGATGATTTCCTCTTGAGGAGTAGGGGAAGCAATGGGTTGTTGTGGAGAACCGCATGCTGCGAAGATGCCACTACCCAGTACAAAAAGATATTTTACTAGTTTCATAATTGTTTATTATTTAATGTTTGTTTTGTATAGAAGGTCCGTCATGTTCATATTGGAACCAGTCGAAAGCAACTTTTCCGTCAGCAGACTGGGTGTTATAACAATAGAGTCCAATCCTTACACCTTTCCAGTTGCCGAACTTCATATTGAAAGAAGTGCCTATTTCTTTGTATGATTTGCCATCTTGACTAGCTAGAAATTGATAGTTATTTTCCTTTGCGTCAGCTTCCAGACGTAAATAAATGTCTTCTCCAGAAATAGTTTCTTTTTGTTTTATGATACCGTCTTTTTCAAAATACAAAAATGTTTTGCCGTTCTGTTTTGCGATACCAATAAGATAATTTTCCTTACCTATGCAAGCCAGGCCGCAATACTGTCCTTCTGCTAGTTCTGTATAAATCATTTTTGTAGTTGTTGTTCCTTTGTATCCCATTGTTTTCTGTGTCAGTGTATTACGGGCTTGTTTAAAGCTGCTGGCCTTTAGTGCATGAAAGGTAAGCATTCCTTTTTGTTCGGTGAGTGACCATGCTTTGTTTTCTGGGTTATGATTGAACTGCCATTGCAAGGATAGCTTTTCCGAAGAAAAGTCATCATCAGTTTGTGGGACTGTTATAATGCTCTGTTTACCAGTTCGTGGTTTAGTCCATACAGTTACAGGCTCACCGATGCCATTCATATCCATATCTACACCGATAACTGGCCAGCCATTTTTCCAGTGCATAGGTTGCAAATGTACCACTCTGCCCAATGGATTGTATTGTTGAAAATGAAAGAAGAACCATTCTCCATACGGAGTATCTACCATTGCTCCCTGATGAGGCCCGTTGATATTTGTGCTACCTTGTTCTAAAACAACTTTTTTCTCATATGGACCATATATGTTTTTCGAGCGTAAAATAGTTTGCCATCCTTCGGAAACTCCTCCCTCTGGTATACTTAAATAATAATAACCATTGATTTTATGTATTTTAGTTCCTTCTGCTACAGGTCCTGTGTATACAGTTCTTCCTTCATCGAGCAATTTGGTCCCGTCTGGACTCATCTTATGAATAATGATAGGTCCTGCACCATGAATACTTCTTCCAAGATATGCTTGTCCATCATCATCCCAAAAAGGACAAGGGTCTTCCCACTTTTCTACATGACAGACATTTACTAACGGACTCCATGGGCCAGCAGGGTTTGCAGCATTCGACATAAATAATCCTTCGTCTGGGGTACAAAAGAAAACCCAGAACTTTCCATCATGATGACGGATTGAAGGAGCCCATGATCCTCCGGCATAGTGTTCGTTTGTATCCCATCCAGGAAAGTCGAAGCGTGAATATACTTGTGACAATAGTTTCCAGTTGACCATATCTTCAGATTCAAGGACTTGCATCCCTAAAAAATGGAAGTCGGATGCTACCATATAGTATTTATTTCCGACGCGGATAACATCCGGATCTGAGTAATCAGCATTCAGTATCGGATTTATATATGTTCCGTTGCCTTGATCTCCCCAGGTGTTAAGTGAAGTAGGAGAGGGAAGATAGGACTGTGCAAATGATACAATTGCACCTCCTATCCCCAATAGAAATAAAATAGTGTTTTTCATGTGTATTGTGTGTCTTATGATTAATATATATTCTCTAGTGACTGTATTATTTACTCCTTAATTATATATACTGATATTATAGTAAAATAAATTATAGCAGTCATTTATAACCTTTTCAGTGCTAGCTTAATTACTTTTTCTACAGCTGCATCAGGCTCTTCTTTTAATATTGCTGCCACTACCTTTTGTGATGGCGCTTGTGCAAATCCTAACATCGTCAATGCAGCTATTGCTTCCTCATAAATTTCATTGTTGGCAGTGATGCTAATAGGAGCTGATGTTGTTGATGTACCGATGTCTGTAGTTGAAATTTTGTCTTTTAAATCAACAATGATACGTTGTGCGGTTTTTAATCCGATTCCTTTGACGGTCTTTAGTAATTTATCGTTTCCGCTGCTTATTACATTACAAAGTTCAGAAGGTGTAAGAGCCGAAAGTATCATGCGGGCAGTATTTCCTCCTATGCCTGATACGCTTATTAGTAATAGAAATAGTTCTCTTTCCTGCTTGGTAGCAAATCCATATAATATATATGCATCTTCTCTGATTGATTCATAAATGTAAAGTTTGACTTCTTTTTTCCCTTGGATGGCAGAATAGGTGTTCAAGGACACATTAATACCATATCCTAAGCCGTTACATTCAATGACAGCCATTGCTGGCGTGATTTCGGTAAGTTCTCCTTTGATATATTCAATCATATTTTTCTGATAATTTATTATTTTAATACAAAAATAGGCATAAGAAAGTTATAAATTGTAAGTTTGTGCAGATTTATTTCAAAATCACTGCCACAGTGTTTGTTTAGAATTGTTCTAATTTTGTATTTTTGCGGTGTTAAAATATAGAATTAATTCAAACATCAAAAATAATATGGGAAAAATTAGAGCAGCCGTAGTAGGTTACGGAAATATTGGAAAGTTTACATTGGAAGCACTCGAAGCTGCTTCTGATTTCGAAGTTGCAGGTATTGTACGTCGTAATGGAGCTGAAAACAAGCCGGCAGAGTTGGCTAACTATCCGGTAGTAAAGGATATAAAAGAATTGGAGAATGTTGATGTTGCTATTCTTGCTACTCCAACCCGTAGCGTAGAAAAGTATGCAAAAGAAATATTGGCTTTGGGTATTAATACTGTAGATAGCTTTGATATCCATACACAGATAACAGATTTGCGTCGTTCTTTGGGAGAAACAGCAAAAGCTCACAACGCTGTATCTATCATCTCTGCAGGATGGGATCCGGGAAGTGATTCTGTTGTTCGCGCTTTGTTGCAGGCTATTGCTCCTAAAGGTATTACTTATACAAACTTTGGTCCGGGACGTAGTATGGGACACTCTGTAGCTGTACGTGCTATTGCTGGCGTGAAAGATGCACTGTCTATGACAATTCCAGTTGGAACAGGTATTCATCGCCGTATGGTTTATGTGGAACTGGAAGAAGGTGCAGACTTCAAGACTGTAGAAGCTGCTATCAAAGCTGATCCTTATTTTGTAAATGACGAGACTCATGTAATTCAGGTTCCTTGTGTAGACGATTTGAATGATGTTGGTCATGGCGTTAACTTGGTACGTAAGGGTGTATCTGGAAAGACACATAATCAGTTGTTCGAATTCGATATGAAGATCAACAATCCGGCTCTTACAGCTCAAGTATTGGTATGTGTTGCCCGTGCTTCTATGAAACAGCAGCCGGGATGCTATACAATGATTGAAGTTCCGGTTATCGATTTGTTGGAAGGTGACCGTGAAGAACTGATTGCTCATTTGGTATAATTAATTTTCAGATAACTTTGAAATCTCTTTCCTGTATCGTTTCGGGAAAGAGATTTTTTTTGTTCCTTTGTGGCTATATCAAAGAAATATAAATTATGACGTTAGCAAGTATTGTTTGGGATGTAGATCCTGTTCTGGTACATTTAGGCTCCCTAGAAATTCGTTGGTATGGATTGATGTGGGGACTCGGATTCATTTTCGCTTATGAAATAGTATCGCGTTTATTTAAAAAAGAAGGATATCCTGACTATTGGGCAGATAAATTGTTTGTATATTGTATAGTAAGTAGTGTAATAGGAGCCCGATTAGGACATTGCTTATTTTATGAGTGGGATTATTATGGAGCACATCCGTTGGAGATTTTGAAAATCTGGAAAGGAGGACTTGCCAGTCATGGAGGAGTATTTGCCTTGATTTTGGCTTTGGTTTGGTACTCAAAGAAAATTACGAAAAAAAATGTGTGGTGGCTTTTCGATCGTATGATTCCGGCGGTAGCTGTGGTCTGCATGTGTATCCGTTTCGGAAATCTGATGAATTCGGAAATATTCGGTTTTCCGACTACATTACCTTGGGGATTTGAGTTTGTACGTTCTCGTGAATGGCAAGCTTTGTATAATCAGAATGGAGAAGCTCAAGCGTGTCATCCTACACAGATATATGAAATGCTCTATTGCTTGATAGCGTTAGTGACCTCATGGCTGATGTATTACAAATTTCACCTTCAAAAGCGAATAGGTTTGATAACTGGAGTTTCTCTCTTGATTTTCTTTGGTGCACGATTTGGACTGGAATTTATGAAAAATCCACAAGTTGCAGAAGAAGTGAATATGACTTTAAATATCGGACAACTGCTGAGTTTGCCTCTTATTTTGTTGGGTATATATCTGATAGTTACAAGTAAGAAACGTAAGGAGGCTTTCTAAAATAAAGAACAATAGAACGAAATTCCGTTCTTTGAGTAAGAATGTTTCATCCTCGATTAAAAATGTTACATGTATCATTTTTAATCGAGGATGAAACATTTATTATATTTCTTTTACTAATCTCTAAATATATTTGTGATGCCGTTTTAAACGGCAGTGTGAGATTTGTAATAAGTTAAACTTAATCTATTTGTAAATGGAAAGCATAAAAAGATCATTTCTTTTGACACTCCTTCTTATGGTGTGTTTGATGATGCAAGCACAAAGTTTGCAAGTGTCTGGAACAGTAGTTTCCAAGTCGGATGGAGAGCCTGTCATCGGGGCGACAATTCTTGAACAGGGTACAACTAATGGTACGATTACCGATTTTGACGGTAAGTTTTCGCTAGCTGTGAGCCAGGGAGCAGAGATCTCTATTTCCTATATCGGATTTAAAACTCAGGTAGTAAAGGCGCAAAGTATCTTGAATGTTGTATTGGTAGAAGATACAGAAGTCTTGGAAGAAGTTGTGGTAACAGGTTATATGACTGAAAAGAAAGCCAGTTTGACTGGATCTGTTGCTGTTGTAAAAATGAAAGATGTAGCAGATGTTCCTACAGGAAATGTGATGTCAGCTTTACAGGGACGTGTAGCTGGTATGAATATTACAACAGATGGTACTCCGGGTGGCATGAATACAGGAGCTTTGGTTCGAGGTACAACTACTATTAACAATAGTGCTCCGCTATATGTAATTGATGGAGTCCAGACTCGTGATAACATAGCTTCTATTTTGTCATCTAATGATGTTGAATCTATTCAAGTTTTGAAAGATGCGGCTTCTGCTGCTATATACGGTGCTCAAGCAGCTAATGGTGTAATTATTATTACTACTAAGCGTGCAAAAGAAGGTGATGTGAAAGTTAATTTTGATATGAGCTTGACAGCTCAGACTTTTGCTACAGGTTTTGATATGTTGGATGCTCAGCAATGGGGTGACGTATACTGGCAGGCTTATCATAATGATTATGGAACTTATCCTTCTAGCGCTGTATATGGAAATGGTGAAAGACCGGTGTTGCAGGAATTTTATTACGATCAGAATGGAGTGAAAATCCGTACTGGAAATACAGATTGGGCAAAAGAAATTTATAGCACGGCTTTAATGCAGAACTATAATTTGTCATTGTCTAAAGGGTTTAAAGATGGTAATGTGGCATTGACTATGAATTATATGGATCAGGATGGTTTGTGCCGTAATACTGATTTTCAGCGTTTCAACACTCGTCTGACTTCTGATTTTCGTTTTATTAATAACAAGGTCAGAATTGGAGAAAGTGTTTCTGTCAATTATTGGACTCGCCATCTGAATCCTGCGGGTATTGAAGAAAATGTAATTGCCCAGCATCCGGCAATTCCTGTGTATGATGAGAATGGAAATTATGCTGGTGGATATGTTGATATTTTGGGAGATAAGCCCAATTTGATTCGACTGACAGATAATGAGGCAAATAACCGCCACAAATATTGGCGTATATTCGGAAATGCTTATATTGAAATAGAACCGGTAAAAAAATTAATTTTTAGATCAAATTTCGGTTTGAACTATTATAATGAATTTAATTCTACTTTTGTTCCGGCATGGCAGGAAGCAAGTCGTGTGGTTGATACAAATGAGTTGAATGTTACTCATAATTATAGTCTTCAATGGATTTGGTCGAATACTTTAAATTATTCATTTGAAATTAATAAGCATTCACTCAATATTTTGGCCGGTATGGAAGCTAAAAAAGAGTTTGGGGAATCATTGAGTGGATATGGCCGTGGACTGGTGATTGAAGATTTGGATTATCGTTATTTGGATGCTGTAACTTCTGGTCAGACTGTAGGCAATAATGCTAGTGAATATGCGTTGGTCTCTTATTTTGCAAAAATGAATTATGATTATGCTGATAAGTATTTGGTTTCTGCAACATTACGTCGTGATGCCTCTTCTCGCTTTGGTATGAATCATAATTCTGCTGTTTTCCCTTCAGCTTCTATTGGTTGGAGAATTTCAAGTGAAAACTTTATGGAAAAAACTCAAAACTGGTTGAGCGACTTAAAGATCCGTGCATCTTGGGGTATTAACGGTAATGATATGATTGATAATACGGCAACTTACGATAAGTTTGCTATGAGTTTACAGAATTCTTCTTATAATATTACAGGAGATGGATCTATCTTGGCTCCGGGTGTTTATAAAACACATTCTGCAAACAATGATTTGAGATGGGAACAAACAGAGCAATGGAATATTGGTATTGATGCTGCATTCCTGAATAACCATTTAGCTGTAGGATTAGATTATTTCAGCAAAAATACTACTGATATGCTGGTTGAACGTCCTTATATTGGTGTTATCGGTGAAGGAGGATATTACTGGTATAATGGAGTTTCAATGAAAAATAATGGCTTTGAAGGAACGTTTACATGGAGAGACCATATAAAGGATTTCAACTATGATATTTCTTTGAACCTGTCTTATTATAAAAATGAAGTAACAAACTTGCCTGAAGATATTTATTATACATATGGTGGTGGTAATGGTCTTGATCAGACATTGGTAGGTCAACCTTATGGCTCATGGATGGGTTATAAAACTAATGGCATTTTCCATACTCAGGCTGAGGTTGACGCTTATAACCAGCAATATGATGTACAGTTGGGAAAACCTGGAGTAGGACGTATCCGTTATGAAGATGTAAATGGAGATGGCATCATTAATACTTCTGACCAGACTTGGTTAGGATCTGATCAGCCTAAAATTATAGCTGGCTTGAACTTAGGTGCTTCCTGGAAAGGATTTGATTTGAGCTTGTTCTTTAACGGTATGATTCGAGACGCATATAATAATTCTAAATTCTATACAGATTTGTTCCAGTTGTGGACAGGAAACCACTCAACTCGTTTGCTGGATGCAATGGATGCGTGGAAAGTATATGAACAGACAGGAGTATATAACAGTGAAATACCTGCATTAACAACTGTTGATAACAATAATGAATCACGTGTTTCTGAATTCTTTATTGAAGATGGATCATTTGTTAAACTTAAAACGTTGACATTAGGATATACATTCCCCGAAAAGGTTACGAAGAAATTGTCGTTGAATAATGTGCGTGTGTATTTCCAGGCACAAAACCTATTTACGTTAACTAATTATACAGGAGCTGATCCTGAAGGTTTGGGATATACCTATCCACAGCCGACGACTTATACATTTGGTTTATCAGTAGGATTTTAATTAATTAAATGAAAGATATTATGAATTTAAAATATATATTGTTAGCGTTGTCTTTTACAACAGCAGTTACTGGTTGTAATGAAGAACGTTTTTTAGATATTAAACCACAAGCAACATTAAATAATGGAAATTTGTCCAATCCGGCAAATGTAGATTTATTGATTAATGCGGCATATGCTGCATTAATGGGAGCACCTGGCGAAACTGGAAGCATACAAAATATTCCGATGACTAACTGGAGCTACGGAGAAGTGCGTGCTGATAATGCTTATAAAGGTGGTGGTGGAATAACTGACGTACAAGATATCCATCGTCTGGAAACATTTGATGTTGATGCAACTCTTGGCAATGTAGATAGTAAATGGTTCAATATGTACAGTTGTGTGCAGCGTTGCAATTCTGCATTAAAGGTATTGAATACCTGTTCTGCGGAGGATGTTCCGAATTTGGCTTCTAAAAAGGCTGAAATGCGTGTTCTTCGTGCTCATTTCTATTTTGAATTAAGCCGTTTGTTTAAACGCATTCCATATTTTGATGAAAACGTTGACATAAATGATTATGTGAAAATTTCCAATCATGAGTATTCCAGAAATGAAATATTGGGTATGATTGCAGATGAACTGATGGATGCGGCAAACAGTCTGCCTGAAACGCAGGCCGATAAAGGACGTATTAATCGTTATATAGCTTGGGCTTATGCTGCAAAGGTTAAATTGTATCAGGCTTATGAGCAAGATGAAAATACTCATAAGGTTATCAATGTGAACAAAGATTTGTTGAAAGAAGTGGTTGATTTGTGTAACCGTTTAGATGGCAGATATGATTTACTGTCAGATTTTCAGCAGTTAGACTTGGTTGCTTATGAAAATGGTGTTGAATCTGTTTTTGCTGTACAGTATTCAATGAATGATGGATCACCTAATGGTGGCCGTATCAATTGGAGTAATTTGTTGAATGCTCCTCAAGGACCTTATAGTGGAGATGGTTTCTTCCTGCCCAGCCAGAATTTGATTAATGCTTATCAAACAGATGAAAATGGTCTTCCACTGTTCGATACGTTTAATGACCATGATTATGATGTAATTGTGTTTGATGAGAATGGTAAAGCTGTCAATACACAGGTTGATGGTACTGTAGATCCTCGTTTGGATTTTGTAGTCGGTCGTCCGAATATTACATGGAAAACATATCCGGAAACACCGTGCTTGAACACCTGGGTACGTAATCAGGGAGATTATGGCTATCATTGTACAAAACGTTTCTATGTTTCTCCTGAAAGTTCTGATATGTATAAAGGATGGCCATGGGGGGCATCTGGCCTGAATTGGCAGATTATTCGCTATGCCGATGTCTTATTGTGGAAAGCGGAGGCCTTAATTGAAATTGGTGACGGAGCAGGACTTGAGGAGGCTCGTGAATGTATTAATCGTATCCGTCGTCGTGCGAAAAACAGTGCTTATGTAAAAGATTTTAATGATCCATCGAAAGATGCTGCCAATTATTTAATAGGTGAATACCCGGCAGATGGATGGAATCAGGATTATGCTCGGGAGGCATTACGTTTTGAAACACGTTTGGAAACAGCAATGGAAGGGGAACGTTTCTTCGATTTGGTACGTTGGGGCATCGCTGCTGAAACAATGAATGAATATATAGATGGTGAAAAAGATATGAGAGTTTATTATTCTGTTGCTCATTTTACGGAAGGACGAGATGAATATCTGCCTATTTCGAGAGCACAATATAACTTTTCTCAGGGTAACTATGTACAAAACCCAGGGTACGGTGATTTTTAGGTTAGTTTTGTATGAGGTGGCGGCAGGAAAGGGTTAATCCTGCCGTCATTTTATCAGGATAGTTGTTTTCGGGATGAGGAGAGTTTAGCAGAATGAAAATAAATAAAGGATTGTAGGAAAAATGATAAAGAAAATTTTATGTATCGTCGGATGTTTGCTAGGGGCAACTCTGCAGATAGCTGCTCAGACTATAGATTCGCTTTATAAAGAAAAATATCGTCCTTTGTATCACTTCAGTCCTAAAGAAGGATGGATAGGTGACCCTTGTGGATTTATTCACTATCAGAATAAGTATCAGATGTTTTGGTGGGGAAAAGTTGAATCACAAGATTTGGTTCATTATCAAGAAATAACTCCTTTTGTGATGACGGGGGAAAATATAGATATGAGTTATTTTACTGGATCTGTAGCTATTGATAAGCATAATACGGCAGGGTTTGGGAAAGATGTTTACGTAGCAGCTTACACTATTTTTGAAAAAGAAACCAAAAAGCAGATGCAGGGGATATCTTTCAGTCACGATGGCAAGACGTTCCAGTATTATGAAAATAATCCGGTATTAGATATCGGAAGTACAGAATTTCGTGATCCGACTATTTTTTATTATAAACCAACTAAACGTTGGATTATGGTTGTTGCCAAAGCGCTTGAAAAAAAGGTAAAGATATACTCTTCACCCGATTTGAAGCATTGGGAGTGGGAGAGTGATTTTGGTCCCTACGGCGATCAGGAAAAATCTTGGGAATGTCCCGATTTGTTTCAGCTTTCTGTTGATGGCGATTGGAATGATAAAAAATGGGTGATGGTTGTTTCTGTCAATTGGGCAAAGGAACAATATTTTATAGGTGATTTTGATGGAAAGGAGTTTAGGCTGATTGATAATCATCCTCAAGAACCGCTTTATGTTGATAAGGGAATGGATTATTATGCTTCGCGTACATTCCGGGACTACGATTTTACCTTGACTACCACAACGACTATGGGATGGGTTGCAACATGGGATTATGCTCAGCTGGTTCCAAGTACATACGGTAAAGGTTTTTGGTCTATTCCCCGAAACTTGCAACTGAAAAGTTATCCAGAAGGATTGAGGTTGATACAGATACCGGTTCCTCAGTTGGAAATGTTGAGATATAACGAAGTTACCTGTAATCGGGAACTGGCTGTTGGAGTAAATAAAGTGGATTTTTTCACTCCTTCGGAAAACTCATATGAGCTGGATCTTGATTTTGATGTCGAGAAGTCTAATGTGTTCGGAGTGAATTTATGTGTTGGAAATGGTCGTAAGGTTACAATCAGCTATGATACTGATTCTTATAATTTAGTGATTGACCGTACCAATTGCACGGATGCACGTATACCGAAGTTTAGTCGAGTAGAACATGCTAAAGTTGTTCCAATAAATGGTAAATTAAGACTACATCTTTATGTGGATAAGTCAAGCGTTGAGTTATTCGCAAATGATGGAAAAGATGTTTTTACATTCCTGACTTATCCTGGAGTCTCTCAGACTGGTATCGAGTTATTCGCTTTAAAGCCTGGAACAAATTTCTCTTTTAAAGGCTGGATGCTGAAGTCTGTGTGGTTTTAGGCTGTATTTATGATACTTTGGGGAGTGCAACAAATGTTTCATCCTTAGTAAAAATGATACATGCAACATTTTTAATTGACGATGAAACATTTGTTGTACTCTTTTTGTTGGGCTTCGTGTATATTTGCATCACCGTTCTGAACGGGTTTTGTGAGTTTTATATTATGTTAAACTTAATCTACGTGTAAATGGAAAGCATAAAAAGAGCATTCTTTTTAACACTCCTAGTTTTGGTGTGTTCGGTGGTGCAAGCACAAAGTTTGCAAGTGTCTGGAACTATAGTTTCCAAATCTGATGGACAGCCTGTTATCGGGGCAACAATTCTTGAACAAGGTACAACCAATGGTACGATTACCGATTTCGATGGTAATTTTTCTTTAACAGTGAAACAAAATGCGGAAATATCTATTTCTTATATTGGTTTCAAAACCCAGGTTGTGAAAGCTCAAAGTGTATTAAACATTGTATTGGAAGAAGATACTGAAGTTCTGGAGGAAGTTGTTGTAACTGGTTATACAACTCAACGTAAGGCAGATTTAACAGGAGCTGTTTCTGTTGTGAGTGTAGATGAACTTTCTAAACAGAATGAAAATAACCCGATGAAGGCATTGCAGGGGCGTGTGCCGGGTATGAATGTTACGGCTGATGGTAATCCGAGTGGTTCAACAACCATCCGTATCCGTGGTGTCGGAACGTTGAATAATAATGACCCTCTTTATATTATTGATGGTGTACCAACAAAAGCTGGTATGCATGAGTTGAATGGTAATGATATAGAATCTATTCAGGTTTTGAAGGACGCTGCATCTGCTTCTATTTATGGTTCTCGTGCTGCCAATGGCGTTATTATCATTACAACAAAGAAAGGAAAAGAAGGTAAGCTGAAGATTGATTTCGATGCTTCTGTATCTGCTTCTATGTACAATAATAAGATGGAAGTGTTGAATGCAAAGGAATATGGTCAGGCTATGTGGCAGGCTTATGTAAATGGTGGACAAGATCCAAATACCAACTCTCTGGGTTATAAATATGACTGGGGCTTCGATAGCAATGGTTATCCTAGATTGAATGGTATCAGTATGTCTCGTTTCCTCGATTCTAATAATACAGTACCTTCTGCAGATACAGACTGGTTTGATGAAACAACCCGTACAGGTGTTATTCAGCAATATAATGTATCTGTAAGCAACGGTTCCGAGAAAGGTTCTTCTTTCTTCTCTTTAGGTTATTACAAAAACTTAGGTATTATTAAAGATACTGATTTTGAGCGTTTCTCTGCTCGTATGAACTCAGATTATAATCTGATTGGTAAGATACTGACAGTTGGAGAACATTTCACATTGAATCGTACTTCAGAGGTGCAGGCTCCTGGTGGTTTCTTGGAAAATGTGCTGCAATTTAATCCGTCTTTACCGGTATATGATATCAATGGAGAATATGCAGGTCCTGTAGGTGGTTATCCTGACCGTGAGAATCCGGTAGCTCGTTTGGAAAGAAATTCGGACAATCGTTATACTTATTGGCGTATGTTTGGAGATGCATATATTAATTTAAATCCGTTTAAAGGTTTTAATATACGTTCTACTTTTGGTTTGGACTATGCTCAAAAGCAACAGCGTATCTTTACATATCCTATTACTGAAGGTAACGTTGCAAATGATAAAAATGCAGTAGAAGCAAAACAAGAACATTGGACAAAATGGATGTGGAATGCCGTAGCTACTTATAATTTGGAAGTAGGCAAACATCGTGGTGACGTGATGGTTGGTATGGAGCTGAACCGTGAAGATGATAGCTGGTTCTCTGGATATAAAGAAGACTTTAGTATCTTAAATCCTGATTATATGTGGCCGGATGCCGGTACAGGAACTGCTCAGGCTTATGGTACAGGCGAAGGATATTCGCTGGTTTCTTTCTTCGGAAAGTTAAACTATACTTACGATGATAAGTATTTGTTCTCTTTGACTGTTCGTCGTGATGGTTCTTCTCGTTTTGGTAAGAACAATCGTTATGCTACTTTCCCTTCTGTATCTTTGGGATGGCGTATTAGCAACGAAAAATTTATGAAAGGACTCACTTGGTTGGATGATTTGAAAATTCGTGCTTCATGGGGTCAGACTGGTAACCAGGAAATCTCAAATATCGCCCGTTACACTATTTATGTGCCCAATTATGGTGTAAGCGAATCTGGAGGACAAAGCTACGGAACTTCTTACGATATTGCAGGAACAAATGGAGGAAGTATCCTGCAGTCTGGATTTAAGCGTAATCAGATCGGTAACGATGATATCAAGTGGGAAACTACTACTCAGACAAACTTAGGTCTTGATTTCTCTTTGTTCAACCAGACTCTGTATGGATCATTCGACTGGTTCTATAAAAAAACAACTGATATCCTTGTTCAGATGGCCGGAATTGCAGCTATGGGTGAAGGTAGTTCACAATGGATTAATGCCGGAGAAATGGACAATAAAGGTTTTGAATTGAATCTTGGTTATCGGAATACGACTGCGTTCGGTTTGAAATATGATTTAAGTGGTAATATTTCTGCTTATCGTAATAAGATTATTGCTCTTCCTGCAACAGTTGCTGCAAACGGAACATTTGGTGGTAATGGTGTAGAAAGTGTTATTGGTCATCCAAATGGCGCACAGGTTGGTTATGTAGCTGACGGTATTTTTAAGTCTCAGGCTGAAATAGATAATCATGCAACTCAGGAAGGTGCAGGCCTGGGACGTATCCGTTGGCGTGATCTTGATGGTAATGGCGTTATCAATGAAAAAGACCAGCAGTGGATTTATGATCCGACACCAGCATTTAGCTATGGATTGAATATCTATTTGGAATACAAGAATTTTGACCTGACATTGTTCTGGCAAGGTGTTCAAGGTGTAGATATTATCAGTGACTTGAAAAAGGAAACTGACTTGTGGAGCGGTTTGAATATCGGTTTCTTAAATAAAGGTAAACGAGTTCTTGATGCATGGAGCCCGATTAATCCGGATTCAAATATTCCGGCATTATCACGTGATGATATCAACAATGAAAAACGTGTATCTACTTATTTTGTAGAAAATGGTTCATATTTAAAACTGCGTAATCTCCAGATTGGTTACAATGTTCCAGAAAACGTAGTAAAGAAAATTAAGATGGAACGTTTGCGCTTTTATTTGAGTGCACAGAACTTACTTACAATTAAGAGTAAAGATTTCACAGGTGTTGATCCAGAAAATCCAAATTTTGGCTATCCGATTCCTTTGAACTTGACTTTTGGTGTTAATGTCAGCTTTTAAAACAAGTAACTATTAAAATGAAAATTATGAGAAACTTATTATATGCAACAATTTTAGGTGCTGCGTTGGCTTGCTCTGGATGTTCCGATTTCTTGGAGGATCAGGTGCCGCAGGGAACCATTGACAATGAACAGTTACAAAATCCTACTTATGTAGATAACTTGGTTATTTCTGCTTATGCCGTATGGATTTCTGCAGAAGATATAAATTCTTCTTTCTCAATGTGGAACTATGATGTTCGTTCGGATGATGCTTATAAAGGTGGTAACGGAACCGAAGACGGTGATGTTTTCCATGCACTGGAAATATCACAAGGTATCATGACTACCGCATGGAATATCAGTGATATGTGGCAACGTCTGTATAATTGTATTTCTCGTGCCAATACAGCTTTACAGTTATTGAACCAACTCGATGAAAGCACTTATCCGTTGAAGAATCAGCGTATTGCTGAAATGAGATTTCTTCGTGGACATGGACATTTCTTGTTGAAGCAGTTGTTTAAGCATATTGTTTTGGCGAATAACGAAAATCTGTCTCCTGAAGAATATAACAACCTTTCGAATACTACTTATACTAACGATGAAAGCTGGCAGCAGATAGCAAATGATTTCCAGTTTGCTTATGATTATCTGCCCGATACACAGGCTGATAAAGGTCGTCCTACTAGAGCTGCTGCAGCTGCTTATCTGGCAAAGACATACTTGTACAAGGCTTATCGTCAGGACAACCCTGAAAATAACGAAGTGACAAGCATCAATACAGATGATTTGGAAATGGTTGTGAAGTATACGGAAAAATCAATCATGTCGGCTGGGGGATACGATCTCGAACCGGATTTCCATAATAACTTCCGTCCTGAACCTCAGTATGAAAATGGATGTGAATCATTGTGGGCCATGCAGTATTCGATGAATGATGGTACTAACAATGGTAACTGTAACTGGTCGTATGGTTTGATTGTTCCGAATATTCCGGGTGTAACAGATGGCGGTTGTGACTTCTACAAGCCGAGCCAGAATCTGGTAAATGCATTTAGAACTGATAGAGACGGACATCCGTTGTTTGATACATTTAATAATACAGATTACAGTAAAGAGACTGATAATGTAGACCCTCGTTTGTTCTTGACTGTAGGTATGCCTGGATTCCCTTATGAATTTAATAAGAATTATATGATGGATAGATCTTCTACCTGGAGTCGTAGTAATGGCCTTTATGGATATTATGTAACCTTGAAACATAATGTTGATCCGGATGGTGATTATTTAATAAAAGGTGGCTGGTGGGGTAGCCCTATGAATCATATTGTTCTGCGTTATTCGGATGTTTTGTTGATGCGTGCAGAGGCTTTGATTCAGCTGAATGACGGACGTATTGATGAAGCAGTCGGCTTGATCAATGAATTGCGTAACCGTGCAAGTCAAAGTACAACTATGATTTCAGATTATCCTTCTGCTTATGGAGTAACTTTCTATGTAAAACCTTATTCAGGAACGTATACAAAAGACGAAGCTTTGAAGATGCTGAAGTTTGAGCGTCGTGTAGAATTGGCTATGGAAAGTGATCGTTTCTTCGACTTGGTACGTTGGGGAGAAGCCGCTCAGGTTCTGAACAAGTATTATGCAGAAGAAGCAGATAATTGTGCTATTTACTCGAATGCTTCGTTTACTAAAAATAAAAATGAATACTTGCCTATACCGTTTGCTCAGATCAGTGCTAGTAATGGCCATTACACACAGAACTGTGGAGGTTGGTAATTAAATTGTGAATCTTAATAAATAGATATTATGAATGCAATAAAATATATTAATAAAGTTCTTTTCATCCTTCTCTCCTTGATTTTTATTGTGGGATGTGATGATAATACTTCAGATCTTCAATTGAGTGGAGATACTTGGCTGAAAACGTTGAAGTTGGACGAATATCAGGGTATTATTGATAATTCGAACAAGACGGTTGTAGTAGGCGTACCTGTTGATTATAATACAGATGCCATGAAAGTAACAGCAATTGAAGTTTCCGAAGGTGCGGAAGCTTCAATGAAAGTAGGAGATATTGCAAATTTCTCTTTCCCTCAGACAATCAGAGTTTCCAGTGGTGATGCCTTTTTGGATTATACCGTTACTGTTAAACATGATGAAGCTAAGATTACATCTTTCAAGTTGAACAATGAGTATATCGGTATTATTGATGAAGAAAATCTTTCAATCTTAGTACGAATCCCGACAACTATTGATATAAAATCTCTGATTCCTACGATTGAAACAACCCCGGGAGCAACGGTTTCTCCGGCTTCAGGACAAGCTGTCGATTTCACTAATCCAGTTAAATTTACAGTTACTTATCAGAGTGCAACCACTGTTTATGTCGTAAATGTTGTTCAGTCTGATTCTCCTAGTGCAGTATATGTAGGTTTGGCTTCTTCAATAGATGAGTTGAATCCTGAAGAACAAGAAGCTGCAAGATGGATGTTGAAAAATATTGCGAATGCTCAGTATTTGTCATTTGATGATGTTCGTACAGGAAGAGTTGATTTGAAGGATTGTAAGGTGATGTGGTGGCATTTACATATCGACGGTGGAATTGATTCTATGACTAAATTTGAAGCTGCTGCTCCGAGTGCAGTACAGGCTTTATCGAAGGTGAAAGAGTTTTATGAAAATGGAGGTAGCTTATTGCTGACTCGTTTTGCAACATTCTATCCGGCTAAATTAGGTGTTACAAAAGATGGTAATATTCCTAATAACTGCTGGGGAAATTCAGAAGAAAGTGGTGAAGTTACTAACGGACCATGGAGCTTCTTTGTAACTAATCATGCTGATCATCCACTTTACCAAGGTGTTGTTTCTACAATTGATGGCAAGGATGGTATTTATATGTGTGATGCCGGTTACGTAATAACAAACAGTACTGCTCAATGGCATATTGGTTCTGATTGGGGAGGATATGACACGCTGAACGCTTGGGAAACAAATCATGGTGCTACTAGTTTAGGATATGGAGGTGATGGTTCTGTTGTTGTATGGGAATATCCTTCAAATGGAACAACTGGTGGGTTACTTTGCATAGGTTCAGGATGTTATGATTGGTATGCTCATGGTGTAGATTCTTCTGCTGACCAGTATCATGGAAATGTTGCCAAAATTACTCAGAATGCTATTAATTATTTGATAAGCAAGTCAAAATAAATATTCAATAATAGTTGTCCGGTAAAGGGGCGATCATTTTATCGGACAACGTTAACTTAACAATGTAATTTATGAAAACAATGATATATTCTTTAGCTTTGGCTGCTCTGGTGTCATTAGGTAGTTGTAATGACGATGATCCTATATTGACACAAAAAGATTGGGATGGTACTGCAACATATTTTTCTTCAACAGACGAACAGTTTACTACTTATTACAGACCATATGTAGGTTATGTAGGCGACCCGATGCCGTTTTATGATCCGGTAGAACAAAATTTTAAGATTTTGTATTTACAGGAGTTCCGTCCTAATCAGGAGGCTACTTATCATCCTATCTGGGGAGTAAGTACAAAAAATGTAGATTCATACCAGTCTTTGGGTGAAGTGATTTCTACCGGTAATGCATCGGAAGCTGATGCTGCAATAGGTACGGGTAGTACGATATACAATGAGTCTGAAAAGTTGTATTATACTTTTTATACAGGTCATTCCGCCAATCAGGAAGTTGTAATGATGGCCACTTCTTCTGACTTTAAGACATGGACGAAGAGCAAGACATTTTACCTGCAGGGAAATGACTATGGATATAGTGTAAAGGATTTCCGCGATCCGTTTGTCTTCAAAGGAGATGATGGTATTTATCATATGATTGTTTCTACTATGCAGGGAACAAAAGGTGTTTTGGCAGAATTTGTTTCTTCCGATTTGAAGTCCTGGGAACACAAAGGAGTGTTCATGTCTATGATGTGGGATCGTTTCTACGAATGTCCGGATGTCTTTAAGATGGGTGACTGGTGGTATCTGGTGTATTCAGAAAAACATGTTGCTATCCGTAAAGTTCAGTATTTTAAAGGACATACGCTGGATGAACTGAAGGCATGTACAGCTAATGACGCCGGTATATGGCCTGATGATCATGAAGGTATTTTGGACTCTCGTGCTTTCTATGCAGGAAAAACAGCTTCGGATGGCACTAATCGTTATATCTGGGGGTGGTGTCCGACTCGTGAAGGTAATAACAATACAGCTGTTGGAGCAGATCCGAATGAACCTCAATGGGCTGGTAATTTGGTTGCTCACCGCATTATCCAGCATGAAGACGGTACTTTGTCATTGGGTAGCATAGAAGGTATTGATAATAAATTTACTTCAGTTTCATCGTTGAAGGTTATGGCTAAAAGTGACAATGGTGTAAGTGAAGACGGAGGTAAGTATGTATTGACTGGAAATTCTTTCGTTTTATTCAATCGTTTGAACGTTGCTAATAAGATTTCCTTTACTGTAAAAGCTACTGATAAAACAGATAAGTTTGGTTTCTCTCTTGCCCGTGGCATTGATTCGAAGAAATATTATTCTATTATTGTTAATCCGGAAGATAACGGTAACAAGAAAAAACTGAACTTTGAAGAACAAGGGGAAGAAGGTATGGGATTTGTTGCTGGAATTGACGGATACTTGTTTAACACTCCTGCTGATAATGAGTATCATGTAACAGTTTATACTGATAATTCTGTTTGCGTTGTTTATATCAATGACAATGTAGCCTATACAAATCGTATTTATGGTACACAGAAGAACTGCTGGTCTATAAATAGTTATGAGGGAACCATTGAAGTTAGCAATATTGAAGTAAGTTATTATTAATTTAATTATTATGAGTTTGAATTTTTCGTCAAAAAAAAGTTTATTAGCTATTGCACTAGGGCTTTCACTGACTGTTCAAGGTGCAGAGAACAGTGTGGTTGTCAAGCATCTGGCTAATGAACAGAATATCATTCTTTTGGATTCGGTGAAGAAGTTTTTACTTCTTCCCGTTCAAGAGAATGCACCCGAGGGTAAGGTCAACATTATTGTTAATAATGAATTCCAGTTGGAACAAAACATAAATATTCGTCTGGCTCGTGAAAAAGTTGACTATTACGTACCATTAGATTTGTCTGCATATCAGGGAAAATCCATTTCAATTGATGTTACGGGTATGCCGGCATCTTCATTGTGCTGGAAGGAAATAAAACTTTCAGATATGTTCGATTCTTCTAACCGTGAAACTTACCGTCCTGTTTATCATCATACTCCAGTGTATGGATGGATGAACGATCCGAATGGTATGTTCTATAAAGATGGAGTATATCATTTATATTTTCAGTATAATCCTTATGGCTCAATGTGGGGAAATATGACTTGGGGGCATTCTACAAGTACAGATTTGGTACATTGGACTTATGAAGGAACTCCTATTGTTCCTGACGCATGGGGATCTATTTTCAGTGGTTCTTGCGTTGTTGATAAAGACAATACAGCCGGTTTCGGTAAAAATGCTGTCATCGCATTTTATACATCGGCCAAGCCAAGTCCATGGGGGGATGTTCAATCACAAAGCATGGCGTATAGCTTAGATAATGGCAAAACTTTTACCAAATACGAACATAATCCGATTCTGACTTCTTCTGAGCGTGATTTTCGTGATCCGAAGGTTTTCTGGTATGCACCAGGAAAACATTGGGTAATGATGTTGGCTGTAGGGCAGGAAATGCAAATATATTCATCTGGCAATTTGAAAGAATGGAAGAAGGAAAGTAGTTTTGGAGCAATGCAAGGAGCACATGGTGGTGTATGGGAATGTCCAGATTTGGTAGAACTCCCAGTTGAAGGAACAAAAGAGAAAAAATGGGTCTTGATTTGTAACCTGAATCCAGGAGGACCTTTTGGAGGTAGTGCTGCTCAGTATTTTGTCGGTTCGTTCGATGGTAAGAAATTTGTGAATGAATCTCCGACCCAGACAAAGTGGCTTGATTGGGGAAAAGACAATTACGCAACTGTTACTTGGAGCAATGCTCCGGCTGGCCGCTGTATCGCATTGGGCTGGATGAGCAATTGGCAATATGCAAACAATGTTCCGACTACTCAGTATCGTAGTACGAATACAATTGCGCGTGACCTGACACTTTATAGAGTAGGAAATGAACTGTATCTGAAAAGTAAACCTTCACCTGAAATAGAGAAAGCAAGAGTCGAAAAGGTGGATAAGTCTTCTTTCAAGGTTGCCGGAAAATACGAAATTGAAAGCTTGCTGAGAGATAATGACGGTGCTTATGAAATTGAGATGACGATTGAGAATGCCGGGGCTTCGAAAATGGCTTTCTGCTTGATGAATGCAAAGGGAGAAAAGGTTTCTATGTATTATGATGTGTTGCGTAAGCAGTTTGCTATGGACCGTAGTCAGAGTGGAGCTGTAGATTTTAGTCGCGATTTTCCGGCTCTAACAGTAGCACCTGTTGATAATGCGGAAAAAATTCATTTACGTCTGTTTGTTGACCGCTGTAGTGTTGAGGCTTTTGGTGAAAACGGAAGGTATGCCATGACGAATCTGGTTTTTCCATCTGATACATATAATAAGATGACCTTTGAGTCGGATAAGAAGAGTTTTATAGTAAAATCATTAAAAATTTATAGATTAAAATAAGTAGCTATGACTAGTCATCAACTGAAGTACGCGAAATTAGTTCCCATTATGCTCTGCTTCTTTGCCATGGGCTTTGTTGATTTGGTGGGAATTGCATCAAACTATGTAAAGGCTGATTTGAATCTGACAGATTCGGAGGCTAATATCTTTCCTTCACTGGTATTTTTCTGGTTTCTGATATTTTCTGTACCTACGGGTATTCTGATGAATAAAATCGGACGAAAGAAAACGGTAATGCTTAGTCTGGTGGTGACTTTTGTGTCGCTTCTGATACCTGTTTTTGGAGATAACTACGGTGTTATGCTCTGTTCTTTCTCACTGTTGGGTATAGGAAATGCCTTGATGCAGACTTCGCTCAATCCGCTGTTGAGCAATATTATTTCGGGCGATAAACTTGCCAGCTCACTTACATTCGGGCAGTTTGTCAAAGCAATTGCTTCTTTCCTTGCTCCTTATATTGCGATGTGGGGAGCTACTCAGGCAATGCCGACATTCGGATTAGGATGGCGTGTGCTGTTCCCTGTATACATGGTAATAGCTGTAATAGCTGTTCTTTGGTTGGGAGCAACTCCTATTGAAGAAGAAAAACCGGATAAGGCTTCAGGTTTTGTAAGTTGTCTGAAACTTTTGGGAAGTCCGTTTATTTTGCTTTGCTTCCTGGGTATCATGTGCCATGTAGGTATCGATGTAGGAACCAATACTACTGCTCCTAAAATTTTGATGGAACGTCTGGGCATGACACTCGATGAGGCAGGTTTTGCTACCAGTCTGTATTTTATATTCCGTACGCTGGGATGTTTCTCAGGAGCTATCATCTTGCAGAAGGTTTCTGCACGTTCGTTCTTCGTTGTTAGTGTAATCTGTATGTTGCTTGCGATGGCGGGATTATTTGTATCGGATGCCGAAGCTGTTATTTACACAGCCATTGCACTGATCGGATTTGGTAACTCTAATATTTTCTCTATTATCTTCTCACAGGCGTTGCTTGCTGTACCCGAAAAGAAAAATGAAATTTCCGGATTGATGATCATGGGATTGTTCGGAGGGACAGTATTCCCGCTGTTTATGGGATTTGCCAGTGATGCTATGGGACAGGATGGAGCTGTAGCCGTAATGACGGTCGGTGTTATTTATTTGCTGTTCTACACCTTGAAAATTAAAAAGTAATGTCTAACTTTGATAACAGAAACTAGAATATGGAAAATACAATTGTAGTAGGAATGGGAGAAGCACTGTGGGATGTGCTTCCAGAAGGAAAGAAAATAGGTGGTGCTCCTGCAAACTTTGCTTATCATGTATCACAGTTCGGATTGAACAGCCGTGTTGTAAGTGCAGTAGGCGATGACAAACTCGGCATGGAGATTTTAGATAATTTCCGTGAAAAGAAATTGAATGCTATGGTAGAGATAGTGCCTTATCCTACCGGTACAGTACAGGTAGAGCTGGATGCAGAAGGAGTTCCTTGTTATGATATAAAGGAAGGGGTAGCCTGGGATAACATTCCTTATACACCGGCCTTGGAAGATCTGGCAAAACATACTAAGGCTGTTTGCTTTGGTTCATTGGCTCAGCGTAGCGTTGTATCACGTGATACGATCAATCGCTTTATTGATGCTATGCCTGCCGAAGATACACTGAAGATCTTTGATATTAATCTTCGTCAGGGATTTTATACCAAAGAGATTCTTTGTAATTCATTTAGCAAATGTAATATCTTGAAGATAAACGATGAAGAACTGGTTACTGTAAGCCGTATGTTCGGTTATCCGGGTATTGACCTTCAGGATAAATGCTGGATCTTACTTGCCAAGTATAACTTGAAGATGCTTATTCTTACTTGTGGAGTAAACGGAAGTTATGTCTTCACTCCGGGTAATGTTTCTTTTGTTGAAACACCTAGAGTTGAAGTGGCCGATACAGTTGGAGCAGGCGATTCGTTTACGGCAGCATTCGTTTCTTCTATATTGAGTGGCTTGTCTATCGGCGAAGCTCATAAGCTGGCTGTAGAAACATCTGCTTATGTTTGTACTCAGAACGGAGCAATGCCTGTATTGCCGCAATCGTTGAAAGATCGCGTCATAAAATAATTTTTTGTATCTTTACCTGTCCTTCACATGTGCAGTACTGTTTGATGGTTGAACTGTACATGTGAAGGAATCTTATCATAATACCTTTGAATGCTATGAAACATGTTTTGTTTGTTCTTGTTGCGTTGTTCTGTTTGCTGATGGCAGGGTGTGCTCCCCGTGAGGTACGCTATGTCGTTGGTGTATCTCAGTGTAGTGACGATGAATGGCGTGAACAGATGAACAAAGAGATTCGTCGTGAAGCTTTGTTCTATCCGGGTGTTAAGATTGATATCCGTACAGCGAAAGATAATAATGCTCAGCAAATAGCCGATATAGAAAGTCTTATTGGTGAAGGAGTTAATCTGTTGATTGTTTCTCCCAATGAAGCTGATGCCATTACACCGGTTATAGAGAAAGCTTATAACAAAGGTATTCCTGTTGTTTTGGTCGACAGAAAAATACGTTCAGACAAATATACCGCATATGTAGGAGCCGACAATTATGAAATCGGGCGTCAGGTAGGGAGCTATATTGCTGAACGCTTGCAGGGGAAAGGAAATCTGGTAGAAGTTGCTGGTCTGAAAGCTTCTACTTCTGCGCTCGAACGCCATCGAGGTCTGATGGATGCATTACGGGAAACTCCTGACATAAAACTCATTGCTTCGGCTGATGCCGCATGGCTCAGAGTACCGGCCGAGAAAGCTTTTGGTGACATTCTTTCAAAATTCCCGGATATTGACATGGTTTTTGCTCATAATGACCGAATGGCAGCCGGAGCATACGATGCGGCCGTCAAACAGCATCGTGAGCATGATATGCTGTTTGTTGGGATTGATGCGTTGGCCGGTGAAGGTTATGGTGTAGAACAGGTAGCAAACAGGCAGTTGGATGCGACTTTTATTTATCCTACCGGAGGTGATAAGGTGATGGAAGTTGCCATGAATATTTTGCAAGGTCGGGATTATACGCGTGAAACAGTGCTGTCGACAGCACTTGTCAATAAGGCGAATGCACGCATTATGCAAATGCAGACTGCACATATCGGTCAGCTCGATAATAAAATAGAAGTTCTCGATAAGCAGCTTGATACGTATCTGATGCGTTACTCTTCGCAAAGGATGTTATTGTATGCCTGTATTGTAATTTTGGTTCTGGTTGCAATGTTGCTTTTCTTCGTTGTACGTGCTTTCTGGACAAAGAACAGACTGAATGCGGAATTGTCTGACCAGAAGAAACGCTTGGAGGAACAGCGTGACCAGTTGATAAGTCTTTCCAAACAGCTGGAAGAGGCTACGCATGCCAAGCTGGCTTTCTTTACAAATGTTTCTCATGATTTCCGTACACCGCTGACTTTGATTGCAGCTCCGGTCAATCAGCTGGCAGAAAGTAATAAGTTAGGAGAAAATGAACGTTTCCTGTTGAATATCATACAGAAAAATGTGACGGTGTTGCTCCGGTTGATTAATCAGATTCTTGATTTCCGTAAGTTCGAAAATGGTAAATTGAGTATGACGCTGTCACGTTTCGATATCTCGGAAAATATCAAAGACTGGACTGACGCTTTCCGTACACTTTCTTATCGCAAGCACATTCATTTTACTGTATCGGTAGAACCTTCGGAAGAAGGTTACGTAATGATTGCCGATGCCGAAAAGATGGAACGCATAACTTATAATTTGCTTTCGAATGCGTTTAAGTTCACTCCTGAAAATGGTACTATCGAAATAAAGCTTTCTCAGTTTACCAAAGAAGGTGAACGCTGGTTGCGCTATCAAGTTTCAGATACTGGTATCGGAATGCCGGCAGAACATGTCAAGCATATTTTCGAAAGTTTTTATCAGATAGATGTACATCATGCAGGTTCGGGTATCGGACTGGCATTGGTAAAGGCGTTTGTAGAGATGCATGGAGGTACAATCGCTGTAGACAGCGGTGAGGGCAGGGGAACGGTGTTTACCCTCGAAATGCCTGTCCAGCAGAACGGAGTGCCGGAAGAAAATGTAGAGAAAAATATTGTACTTACGAACTTGAAAGAAGGGGCAGTACTTTCTGCCGATCAGGAAACAATCCAGACTGCTCCCGAAGTAGTTGAACGGGATGACAAAGAAACTGTATTGATTATTGATGATAATCAGGACGTGCGCGACTATGTAAAGTCACTTCTGCATGATAAGTATACAGTAATAGAAGCCTCCAACGGACAGGAAGGTTTGCAGCAGGCAATGAAATATGTGCCCGATGCCGTGATTTGTGATGTGATGATGCCGGTGATGGACGGTATGGAGTGCTGCCGCCGGTTGAAGTCGGAAGTACAGACGTCACATATTCCGGTGATGATGCTTACTGCCTATACCATGGATGAACAGAAAGTGAAGGGGTATGAATGTGGAGCCGATTCGTATATTCTGAAACCGTTCAGTGCACGTTTGTTGCAGGTGCGTTTGCGTAACTTGATAGACAACCGTCTCCGGTTGCAAAGTTTCTTTGCCGATAAAACTTCCTTGCGCAAGGAGCCGATAGCGGATTTGGATAAAGGATTTGTCGAGAAACTTCGAGCACTTATAGATGATCAGCTGGGTAATTCCGAACTGAGTGTGGAAGATTTAGGTGACAAAATTGGTATGAGCCGCGTGCAGCTATACCGGAAATCAAAAGCTCTTACTGGATATTCTCCCAATGAACTGTTGCGTATAGCACGTTTGAAAAAAGCTGCTTCACTGCTTGCATCTACCGAAAAGACCATTGCAGAGATTACTTATGAAGTGGGATTCAGTTCACCGTCTTATTTTACGAAATGTTATAAAGATTATTTTGGTGAAAGTCCTACTGATTTCCTGAAGCGGAAGGGATAAATTTTTTTTGCTGATAAATGAAAGAAAACATCAGCATGTTTTAGAGTAAATATGCTGATGTTTTTTTAAAATTTGTACGAAAATAAAAGCCATTTCTAGTTGCTTGTTATATAGATACTTATTTGGTGCGAAATATATCGCTTTTCTAAAATGATATTTAACTTTCATTATGGGTCATTGTCACCTATGTGACAGATTTTGTCCGGATACCGGGATATCTTTGCAGTCGTAATCAAATAGAACTAGTGGAAATATGAAAACAGCAGACTGGAAAGATACAAGTGTTGGCAAGATTGTAGCCGAAAATTTTGCTGCGGCTAAAGTATTCAAAAAATATGGGATTGATTTTTGTTGTCATGGAGAAACTCAGCTGCATGAAGCTTGTGCAGCTTTGAATCTGGATGTGGAAGAAGTTATACAGGCATTGCAGCATCAGGAATCGGAAGGAAAGGGAGCTATTCCCTTTGCATCGTGGCCGCTCGATTTGCTGATGGATTATATTTTGAAAATACATCATCGCGGTATTCGTTCGCGGGGACCGGAACTGATGGAATTGCTGGAGAAGGTAGAACGGGTACATGGAGAAGCTCATCCCGAGTTGCATGAATTGAGAGCATTGGTCAGTGAATCGCTCCAAGATTTGGAGATGCACTTGCAAAAAGAGGAAAACGTATTGTTCCCTTATTTGTATGAATTGTATGCAGCACAGCAGCAAGGGCAACGCATGGAACCGATGCATTGCGGGACCATTGCCAATCCGATTCGGGTAATGAAAATGGAGCATGAAGGGGAAGGAAACCGTTACTTGCATATTATTGAACTGACTCGTCATTTCTCGGTTCCTCAGGATGGATGTGCCAGCTACCGGTTGCTGATGCAGGAACTGGAAGCTTTCGTCGATGCCCTGTTTGAACATATTCACTTGGAGAATAATTTGCTTTTCCCCCGTTTTGAGGAGATTGAACGTAAGATTGTATTCTAATTAGTTTGCAGAACAGCTTATGCTGTTGTAGATGTTGATAATTTAGGAGCCACCTTGTACAGGGTGGCTTTTGTTTATAGATATGTTTTTATACTGCATTAAAAAGCGGGCTGTTTTTTTCAATATATTCTATTTAAGTGCTACTTTTGCAGGCAATGAGTGCTTTTTTAGCATCGCTGAATGATATAATAAAAACAGAATATTTCATGAGAAAAATATTGATTATAGCCGGAATACTGTTGTGCTGTCTGAATATGCAGGCACAGGATATGAAATCGTTGTTTGTTGCTTTGCCCGATTCTCTTTCGCCGTTGCTGACAGAGGTCAACAGAGCCGATTTCGGCGATTTCCTTGCCAGCAATATGAAGGCTCAGGTGAAAAACCGTTTTGGAAACACGTCGGAAATGTTGAAGCTGACAGATGATTATCTGTTGCTGAAAGTAAGCGCAGTCAGTACGGCAGAGATGAAGTTGCTTCCTCTTAACGATTCTGTAAAAGTGATTTGTGTCGTACAGACTTATCAGGGACCGGTGAGTGACAGTCGTGTTTCGTTTTATGATACCTCATGGAAATCTCTTCCGGCAGAGAATTTTCTTACCCTGCCTGCCGAGGATGCTTTCTATAAAACCCCTGTGACGGAAACACAAACTGATTCGTTGAAAAACCTGCGTACACGTGCTGATATGTTTTTGTTGAAAGCTGTATTGTCGGAAAAAGATACTTCACTTTCGTTCGTTTATACTACCCCCGATTATCTGGATAAAGAAACCTTGAAGGAGATAAAACCTTATCTTGTTGCTGAACCGCTGAAGTATGTCTGGCAGAATGGGCGTTTCGTACGTCTTTAATGTTTGTTGGGGCATCACATCTTCCTGGTTGTTTGATTTACAGACTGATGTAAACTGTTTGTAATACCTGTATGTTATAAAACATATTATCGGGTAAGGTTAATGATTTTGGTATGAAAATACATAAAAAATCGTTAACTGGGCTCTGTTTTTTGCCGGAAAAATGCTATATTTGAAACGATTTTTTGGAATCTTAGTGTCTGAAAAAGACTTTTTTAATTAGAATTGTTTAGAACCGGCAGTTATACCAACGCAAGAAGCAGATAGAGAGTTCGGAAATCCACTTGCAGGTATAGGCTGAAAAATAGTATAGCGATAATGATTTTAAAATGTATTAGAACAGTTGCAATAGCAGCCTTGGCGTTTGTCAGTGTAAATGTATCAGGACAAGATTTGTTGGCTCGCCAGGCTCCTATCGACAGAAAACTTAAAGCAGTAGATTCTTTGGCATTGATTCGCCAGATTAAAGCAGAACAAGCAGTTTATCCTGCTTACAGTCTTTATCCCAATTGGAATAACCAGCGTGTTCACGCTTATGGCAATACCGTACAGATTCCTGATAGCTTCCGTATCGACCTGACGGGTTTCTGCATGCCTACCACTCATACAAAAATTACTTCAAAATGCGGTCCGCGCTGGCGTCGTATGCACAACGGACTTGATATCAAGGTATATATCGGTGATACTATTCGTGCGGCTTTCGACGGAAAAGTACGTATGGTAAAATATGAGCGCCGTGGCTATGGTAAGTATGTAGTAATACGTCATGATAATGGTCTGGAAACTATTTACGGACACCTTTCAAAGCAGATTGTAAAAGAAGATGAATATGTAAAGGCTGGTGATCCTATCGGATTGGGTGGTAATACCGGACGTTCTACTGGTTCACACTTGCATTTCGAAACTCGTTTCCTGGGTGAGGTTATCAATCCGGAATTTATGTTCGATTTCCCGAAACAGGATATTGTGGCCGACAGTTATTTGTTCATTCGCGGAGCGAACCGTTACGAATATCAGCGTACACGTGCTTTAGCTGCTGTAAAGAGCGGCAAATCGGGTGCTGAAGAAGCAGAGAAATCAGCAATCCGTTATCATAAGATCCGCCAGGGTGATACATTAGGACGTATCTCACGCTTGTATCATGTTTCTATCGATCGCCTGTGCCAGATAAATGGTATTAAACGTACTACTACTTTACGTATCGGTCAGGTACTGAGATGTTCTTAATCAGAGCTTGAAAATAAAATATTCTAATAAAAGAAATAGCCGGAATTCTCATTGAGAGTTCCGGCTATTTTCTTTGTATGTTTTAGCTTGTGGATTGCTATTTTAGAACTGCATGCAAGCGGCTCAGGAATTCATCAGCTTCTGCCATGCTCAGACAGAGAGGAGGAAGCAGACGTATAACATTGGTTCCGCTTACACCGGTAAAGACTTTCTGTTCGAACAAGAGCTGTTGGCGGATTTCTTTTATCGGTTCGCTGAATTCCATTCCAATCATCAGACCGCGTCCGCGTACTTCTTTGATTTGAGGGAATTTCTTCAATTCTTCAATCAGATGTGTTCCTACCAGAGCGGCATTTTCTACCAGATTTTCTTCCTTCATTACATCGAGTACGGCTATAGCGGCTGCACAGGCAAGATGATTTCCTCCGAATGTAGTACCCAACTGTCCGTATACTGGAGTGAATTTAGGACTGATGAGTACACCTCCCAGCGGGAAGCCGTTTCCGATACCTTTGGCAACTGTGATAATATCAGGACGTATACCTGTGTACTGATGGGCGAAGAATTTACCGCTTCGTCCGTATCCAGACTGAATTTCGTCGAGTATCAGTACTGTATTGTGCTCATCGCATGCCTGACGTAATGCCTGCATGAATTCGCTTGTAGGCAACTGGATACCGCCTACTCCCTGAATACCTTCTATAATGACTGCACACACATCGCCTTTGGCCAGTTCAGCTTTCATGGCTTCTGTGTCATTCAGCGACAGATAAGTCACATGTCCGTTATCGTTTATAGGAGCGATGATTTTAGGATTGTTTGTTACTTCTACTGCCAATGAAGTACGTCCATGGAAAGCCTTTGCAAATGATATAACACGAGTGCGTCCGTTATAAAACGAAGCGAGTTTTAAGGCATTCTCATTTGCTTCAGCTCCGGAGTTGATCAGAAAAAGTTGGTAATCGTCGTATCCGCACATGACTCCGAGGCGATCGGCTACTTCCTGTTGCAACTTATTGATGACCGAGTTTGAGTAGAATCCCAGTTTGGCTACCTGTTTGCTGATTGTTTCCACATAGTGAGGGTGTGCATGTCCGATAGAAATAACGGCATGTCCTCCGTAAAGGTCGAGGTATTCCTGACCTTTGTCATCCCATACGTGACAACCTTTTCCTTGTACGATATTTACATCGAACAAAGGATATACATCGAATAGTTTCATATCTTGATATAATATTTAAATCTGACTTAGAATGCGCTGGGCTTCAACATTAAGCCGACAGTTTCTTCTAAGTTGAACATCAAGTTCATGTTATGTACAGCCTGTCCACTTGCTCCTTTCAACAGATTGTCAATGCAGGAAACGATGAGCAGTTTGTCACCGTGTTTTTCCAGGTGGATAAGGCATTTGTTGGTGTTGACTACTTGCTTCAGGTCGATATTCTTTTCTACGATGTGTGTGAACGAATCTTCTGCATAGTAGTCCTTATACATTTTTACGATTTCGTCCAGCTCTACTTTGGTTTTGACAACGATTGTTGCAAAAATACCTCTGGCAAAATCTCCTCGGTAAGGTATAAAATCTATCTCCGAATTGAAACTGTTTTGCAGTTGTTTGATAGATTGCTTGATTTCGGGCACGTGCTGATGAGTAAACGGTTTGTAGATACTCATGTTATTGTTACGCCAGCTGAAGTGTGTAGTTGCTCCGGGTTTTACTCCAGCTCCTGTGCTGCCGGTTATAGCATTTACCATAACATCATCGTTCAGCATCAGGTGTTTGGCTAGCGGAAGCAGACCAAGCTGAATACATGTAGCAAAGCATCCCGGGTTGGCTACGTGTTTACTCTGGCAGATGGTACGGCGATTCAGTTCCGGAAGCCCGTAAACGAAATCATGGCTTTCATCCTTAATGCGGTAGTCCATCGAAAGGTCAATGATTTTCACATCTTCAGGGATGTCGTGGCTTTCTATGAACTTTTTGGTATCACCGTGTGCTGTACAGAAGAATATTACGTCTACAGTATCAAGAGGCAATTCGTCTGTAAAGACCAGATCGGTTTCACCGTACAATCCTTCGTGTACGTCAGTAATTTTGTTGCCTGCATTGCTGGAGCTGTTTATGAACTTTATTTCTACATCGGGGTGATTGATAAGCAGGCGAATCAGTTCGCCTGCCGTATATCCAGCCCCTCCTATAATTCCTGCTTTAATCATGAAAATAATGGTTTGGTTCTTGTGGAATGATAATCCACATTAATAGATAAATAGGTATACCTGCAAATGCGGTAAAAAAAGTCAGTATCACGTATACGATGCGGATAATAGATACGTCAAGACCAAAGAAGTTTGCCAGTCCTGCACATACTCCGCTTATCATTCTTCCGGTACGTGGACGTCTGAGTTTCTGGTTGCCAGACATAATCAGATATTCTCCTCGTCTTTGTGGTTAGCATAATAAGCGCGAAGTGGAGTAGAAAGCACTTTGATGAAGCCTTTGGCATCTTCTGCTGTCCATCCTTTCTGCATTTCACCGTATTCACCGAACTTGTTCTTTACCAAGTCGTCTTTTGAGTCAACTCCTACAGTAGAGAAGCAGTACGGGCGAAGTTCAAGAATTGCGGTTCCGTTTACATTTCGCTGTGATTCCTGAAGCATGGCTTCGATATCACGCATTACAGGTTCCAGATACTGGCTTTCGTGAAGGAACATACCATACCAGTTGGCTACCTGATCCTTCCAGTACTGCTGCCATTTGCTTAATGTATATTTTTCGAGGAATTTGTGTGCACCGATAATCAGCATAGGGGCAGCTGCTTCGAAGCCTACACGTCCCTTGATACCGATGATTGTATCACCTACGTGCATGTCACGTCCGATACCGTAAGCTGCTCCGATTTCTTCTACTTTCTGAATAGCTTTAATTTTGTCGTCGAACACTTCACCGTTTACGGCATACAGTTCTCCTTTTTTGAATTCCAGTTTCAGCTGTTCGCTTCCAGTCTTGGTTACTTGTTTCAGATAAGCACTTTCGGGTAATCCCTGAGCAGAGTCCAGAATTTCTCCTCCACAGATTGATGTTCCCCATATACCTACATTATATGAATATTTCAGTTTGGTAAAGTCTGCTTCAAAGCCATGTTCTTTCAGGTAGTTGATTTCGTAATCACGGCTCAGTGCCATATCGCGGGTAAGCGTAATGATTTCTACTCCCGGAGCCATAACCAGGAAAGTCATATCGAAACGGACCTGGTCATTGCCTGCACCTGTAGAACCGTGAGCTATTGCATGTGCGCCGATTTCGTTGGCATAACGAGCAATGGCAAGTGCCTGGAAGATACGTTCAGAACTTACAGAAATAGGATAAGTACCGTTACGCAATACGTTGCCGAATATCATATACTTCAAGCTCTTAGCATAGTATTCCTGAGTAACGTCGAGTGTAACATATTTAACAGCTCCCAGTTTGTAAGCGTTTTCTTCGTTCTGTTTTAGTTGTTCAGGGCTGAAGCCACCTGTGTTGGCACATGCAGCATATACTTCATAACCTTTTTCTTTAGCCAGATACATGACTGTAAACGAAGTATCCAATCCGCCACTGAAGGCAACTACTACTTTTTTCTTTTCTTCCATAAGGCATTTATTTTATGAAAAACGATGGCTGAAAAATGAAGCCTCTTTTTCTGTATTAATATTCTTTATTTAATGTGTATGTTTAAAAGTTGGTTACTTTGTCGTCTGTGTGCAAAGCCGGATCGTAAAGCATGGCAGTACAGATACAGAATTTACGCTTTTTAGCGACAAGAATTTCGTGGTTGATACAGCCTTCACATCCTTTCCAGAATGACTCATCGTCGGTAAGCTCATTGAAAGTAACAGGAACATATCCCAGTTCTGTATTCATTTTCATGACAGCTGCTCCGGATGTCAGACTGAAAATTTTAGCTTTCGGCCATCGCAGACGTGCCAGAGTAAATGATGCATGTTTGATACGTTTGGCAAGTCCGCATCCACGATATTTGGGATGTACGATAAGTCCCGACGTAGCTACATATTGTTTGTTTCCCCACGATTCAATGTAAGTAAATCCTGCAAAGTCGTTGCCGCACAAAGCGATGATAGCTTTTCCTTCCTTCATTTTTGTAGCTACATATTCGTGCGTACGTTCTGCGATACCTGTTCCGCGCACTTTGGCTGCTTCACGAATTGTATCTAGTATTGTGTCAACGTATACCTCATGTGAGGCGTCGGCTACCATAACATCTATTTGTTTAGTATCCATTTTGTTTTTTGTTTCTTTATTTTATAAGGTTTATATTCGGTATTACATGTGCCAGTGCTTGTTTTACGCTGGTGCGGGTACAGCCTTCGCGGACAATAAGCATGATGGTATCGTCACCTGCAATTGTTCCTATGATTTCGTGAAAATGATTGTTGTCGATATCGTAAGCAAGGCTGCTGGCATATCCCGGGCGTGTTTTGATGACCGCAATATTGTCAGAGAACTCAATAGATACGAATCCGGGCTGGCGGAGCATCTCGGAGGCGGAATGTGGTTCAGTCATACGCTTGTACATGGTATTGTTGGGCAATACATATACATAATTTCCATTCATGCTGGCTGCTTTGGCTACTTTCAGTTGCTTCAAGTCGCGTGAAAGAGTTGCTTGCGTCAGTTGGAAACCTTCCTTTGCCAGCTCTTGGAGAAGCTCTTCCTGGCTTCCTATCTCTTTGCTTGAGATAATCATTTTAATGGAATCAAGTCGGCTGTTCTTACTTTTCATTGTGTATAATTATTCTTTAATTGGGTGCAAATATACAGATTATATTGAAATAATATACAGTTTTTGTGGATTATTTTTGTTTTATTCTTAAATTATGTAAACAGAATGAATAAATAGTCATCTTTGCATGATATGATACTCTTTTTGTATCTTTGTAGGGATATATAAAAAATGAATGATCTGAAATTATGGACTTGAATTTATTATCCGAAGGAAAAGATCCGATGGGAGCTGCCATCTACGATTATCTCAAGTATGGCAAGGCGGGACGTCTGAGAGTGTTTTCTTCTCAATTTGATGAAGATGAAATTCCTGTAGCCGGTTTGTTTCGTACATACGAATCGATGCCGGAACTGGAACAGATTGCCTTGCAGCAGGCAACGGGTAAAATTCTGGATGTAGGAGCCGGAAGCGGCTGCCATTCGCTGGCTCTTAAGGAAATGGGTAAGGAGAGTCTTGCCATTGATATATCTCCTCTATCGGTGAAAGCCATGCAGGAACGCGGGCTGAATGCTCTTCATGTTAATCTGTTTGATGAACATTTTACCGGACAGTTTGATACGATTCTGATGCTCATGAACGGTTCCGGAATTATTGGAAAGTTGAAGAATATTCCTGCTTTCTGTGCAAGAATGAAGCAGTTACTGGCTCCTGGTGGATGTATCTTGCTAGATTCCAGTGATTTGAAATATCTGTATGAAGACGAAGACGGCAGTTATGTGCTCGATCTTGCAGCCGATTATTATGGTGAGATAGATTTTCAAATGCAGTATAAACAAGTGAAAGGCGATTCGTTCGACTGGCTGTATGTGGATTTCGATACCCTTTCTGCTTATGTTTCACAATATGGCTTCCATGCTCAGATTATAAAGGAAGGCAGTCATTACGACTATCTGGCGAAACTTTGGTTGTAAGGATCCACTTTGAAAAAACAGCGGCATGTGTTTTATGTTCTCATGCCGCTGTTTTTTTATAATACTCCGAAATGTTTCAGTGCATTCATAATGCCGTCTTCATCAACTGAAGTCGTTACATAGTCTGCGGCGGCTTTTACCTCATCAGAAGCATTGCCCATTGCTACGCCAATACCGGCATGTCCGAGCATCGGAATATCATTTCCTCCATCTCCAAAAGCCATTGTATCTTTCAGGTCGATACCATAATATTCCAGCACGTGATCTATCCCCTTACTCTTACTGTTGCCACGTGCTATGATATCGGCAAAAAGCGGATACCAGCGCATTGGCTCGCAATGAGTCAGGACATTGCGGAATACTTCCAGATCCTGATCTTCCTTGAAATACCCCATGATTTGTAAGATTTCCTTATTACGTGCCTCTTCTATCGGGCGTATGGGAGGAAGACTGATTTCAATTAGCTTGGCTACATCTTTTACAGCTTCATTGACATTCGTAATAAACCATTCATCATCGTGTACAAAGACGAACGGAGTTTCCGGATGTTGTTGATGATAATCGATGAGGCGTTCGATATCTTCTTCGGGTACTCTTCCTTTATAAATATCCTGATGATCGGAAGTAAAACAATGCGCTCCGTTCAGAGTAATGAATCCGTCGAAGGGCAAATGACCTACCGCATCCATCATCAGAACTTTAGGATGTCCTGTGGCTATGAATACTTTGATGCCTTTTTCCCGCAATTGTTTTAATGCGTTTTGGGTGGACTCTGGGATGGAATGAGTATTGAACGATACTAATGTTCCGTCTATGTCGAAGAAGATAGCTTTGACCATATTAAATAATGTGTTAATTTTTTGTCACGCAAAGGTACTGATTTTCTCTTTATTTTGGCTTGATATGTGTCAATAAGTAACAAATTTATATTTTATTCAGGCTATTCGCTTGCATTACGAAGTAAAAAGTTATATTTGCCGGACGAAAAGAAACGGAAGTTTATTATGGCATTTCAGTTTACAAAGATAGCAGTAAAAGTGGGAAGCAATGTGCTTACCCGCCGCGACGGAACACTGGATGTAACTCGTGTGTCGGCGCTGGTGGACCAGATAGCTGAGCTCCGTAAAGCGGGAGTAGAGGTAGTGCTTATCTCTTCAGGTGCAGTCGCTTCGGGAAGAAGTGAGATTAAAGTATCACGAAAACTCGACAGTGTGCAGCAGCGTCAGCTGTATTCTGCTGTGGGGCAAGCCAAATTAATTAATCGCTACTATGAATTGTTCCGTGAGCACGGCATTGCCGTTGGACAGGTGTTGACCACAAAAGAGAGCTTCTCTACTCGTCGCCACTATTTGAATCAGCGGAATTGTATGCGTGTGATGCTGGAAAGTGGAGTGATACCTATTGTAAACGAAAATGATACTATCTCTGTAACCGAACTGATGTTTACGGATAATGATGAGCTTTCGGGCATGATTGCTTCTATGCTGGATGTCCAGGCGCTGATAATTCTGAGTAATATCGACGGTATCTACAATGGCTCGCCCTCGCAGCCGGGCACTTCGGTAATACGTGAGGTGGAGCAAGGGAAAGATTTGTCCGACTACATTCAGACAGAAAAGTCGGGCTTTGGCCGAGGAGGCATGCTTACCAAAACAACTATTGCCCGCAAGGTAGCCGATGAAGGGATTACTGTCATTATCGCCAACGGAAAAAAAGACAACATTCTGCTGGATTTGCTGCAGCATCCAGACGAAACCGTGTGTACTCGTTTTGTGCCTTCTTCTGAAGCTGTTTCGAGCGTAAAGAAATGGATCGCTCATAGTGAAGGATTTGCCAAAGGCGAACTGCATCTGAACGAACAGGCTGTTAAGGCTGTGAAGGGAAAGAAGGCTGTAAGTATACTTCCGGTTGGAGTCGTTTCTATTGAAGGAGAGTTTGAAAAGGATGATATTGTAAAGATAATGGATGCGCGCGGACGTCAGATAGGAGTAGGACGTATCGGGGTGGATTCTGCCGAAGCATGCGAAATGCTAGGCATGCATGGGCAGCGACCTCTGGTGCATTACGATTATTTATATTTGGATTAAAACAGCAATCAATTTAAAAAAAGCATATAAGATATGGATGAACAAATTAAGCAGATAGCCGAACGCTTGAAAGGTTTGCGCGACGCTTTGGATTTGAGTGTAGAGGAAGTTGCAGCCGACTGTAACTTTACGGTAGAGGAGTACCAGGCTATTGAGTCGGGTGAGTGCGACTTCTCTGTAAGTGTTTTGCAGCGGATAGCACGAAAATACGGTATTACACTAGACGAACTGATGTTTGGTGAAGAACCTAAGATGAAATCTTATTTTCTTACCCGTCGTGGAACAGGTGTATCCGTAGAACGTACTAAGGCATATAAATATCAGTCGCTTGCTTCTGGTTTTAAGGGACGTAAGGCTGATCCGTTTATTGTAACGGTAGAACCGAAGCCGGAAAATACACCGGTATATTTCAATACCCACGAAGGACAGGAGTTCAACCTGGTGATAGAGGGACGCATGCTGTTGAATATCAATGGTAAGGAGTTGATATTGAATCCGGGAGATAGCCTGTATTTTGATTCAAGCAAGCCTCACGGAATGTTGGCTCTGGATGGAAAAACTGTAAAATTCCTGGCTGTAGTAATGCAATAACAATACAAACAACTAGTAAAAAACAAGCAAAAGATATATGTTAGAACGATTTATAGATCAAACTAGCTTTACCTCACAAGAGGATTTTATAAAGCACTTCAAAATAAAAGTGCCCGAAAACTTTAACTTCGGTTATGATGTAGTAGATGCATGGGCTGCCGAGCGTCCGGATAAAAACGCTCTTCTCTGGACAAACGATAAAGGAGAACATATTCAGTTTACTTATGCCGATTTGAAAAAATATACCGATATGACGGCTTCTTACTTCCAGAGTCTGGGTATCGGACATGGCGACAAGGTGATGTTGATTCTGAAACGCCGTTATGAATTCTGGTTCTCTATCATTGCCCTTCACAAGATAGGGGCAGTAGTGATTCCGGCTACCCACCTGCTGACTAAGAAAGATATCGTTTACCGCTGCAAGGCCGCTACTATCAAAATGATTGTTGCTGCGGGAGAAGAAGTCATTACCAAACATATTCTGGATGCAATGCCTGAATGTCCAAGCGTAGAGAAGCTCGTCAGTGTAGGTCCTGAATATCCGGAAGGATTTGAAGACTTCCATAAAGGAATGGAAAGTGCAGCTCCTTTTGTACGTCCTGAACATGCAAATACCAACGATGATATTATGCTGATGTATTTTACTTCAGGAACTACCGGAGAACCTAAGATGGTGGCACACGATTTTACTTATCCGTTGGGACACATTGCTACCGGAAGTTTCTGGCATAATCTTCATGAAAACAGTCTGCATCTTACTATTGCCGACACCGGATGGGGAAAAGCTGTATGGGGTAAGCTGTATGGACAGATGATTGCCGGAGCAAATATTTTTGTGTACGACCATGAGAAATTTACTCCTGCCGATATCTTGCAGAAGATACACGATTATCATATTACCTCATTGTGCGCACCTCCTACTATTTACCGCTTCCTGATTCGTGAGGATCTGAGCAAATTCGATTTGTCTTCACTGGAATATTGTACTACGGCGGGAGAAGCATTGAATTACTCTGTTTACGAAACATTCAAGAAAATCACAGGTATCCGCCTGATGGAAGGTTTCGGACAGACAGAAACAGCTCTTACACTTGCTACTTTCCCATGGATGGATCCGAAACCAGGCAGTATGGGTGTTCCTAATCCGCAGTACGATATCGACCTGCTTACACCCGACGGACGTTCGGCCGAAGATGGTGAACAGGGACAAATCGTTGTACGTACCGATAAGGGAAAACCGCTGGGATTGTTTAAAGAGTATTATCGTGATGCAGAACTGACTCGCGAAGCATGGCACGACGGAGTTTATTATACCGGTGACGTCGCATGGCGTGACGAAGATGGTTATTACTGGTTCGTAGGCCGTGCGGATGATGTAATCAAGAGTTCCGGTTATCGTATCGGCCCGTTCGAAGTAGAAAGCGCTTTGATGACCCATCCGGCAGTAGTAGAGTGTGCCATAACAGGTGTACCCGATGAAATTCGTGGTCAGGTAGTAAAAGCTACGATTGTATTGGCAAAGGATTACAAGCAGAAAGCCGGTCCGGAGCTGATAAAGGAATTGCAGGATCATGTAAAACGTGTGACAGCTCCTTACAAATATCCACGTGTTATCGAGTTTGTAGATGAACTTCCGAAAACAATCAGCGGTAAGATTCGTCGTGTAGAAATACGTGCAAAGGATACTAAGTAATATTTGCTGTAAATCTTATATTTTCATGTTCGGGTATTGTTGAGGCCGTTCGTTCGGATGGTTTCGGCAATACCTGATTTGTTTTTAAGGGGTATGGATAGAGAGGATAATCTCTAAGAATTTAGCGGCTTCCTTTAAGGCTTGCTGGTAAAGCCGGGAGGTATTGAAAAAACGTCAGCAAGTTTTGTGGAATATTTGTACGAATTTTACAGAAAACTTCAGCATGTTTTTCTCAAAATATGCTGAAGTTTTTGATATGATATGCTGATAAGTTGTGTGACGGTAAAAATAAAATCGGGCGTTCCTCACGTGAAAGAAACGCCCGATTTTATATTTCTGCAAGTAATGATTACTTCTTGATGCGGTTGTAGCGGCTCATGAACTTATCAACACGTCCTGCAGTGTCTACCAATTTAGACTTACCTGTGTAGAACGGGTGAGAGCTGCTAGAGATTTCCAACTTAACACAAGGATAAGTTTCGCCTTCGAATTCTACTGTGTCTTTTGTTGCACAAGTTGAACGTGACAAGAACATGTCACCGTTTGACATGTCTTTAAATACTACCGGACGGTAGTTTTCAGGATGAATGCCTTTTTTCATTTCAGTATATACTTTTATTGTTATTATTTGCTATATGTGGTAACACTGCAAAATATATAGTGTGTAATGGTCTGTTTCGGGTTGCAAAGATACTGCTTTTCTTTGAAATAGAAAATGATTTGCATAATTTTTTATTTAACTTGCTGTAGTTTTGAAAGATGACCACTGACTGCATTGTACTGTTATTATATAATATAAGGTGTAAGAAGCTGCCGGATGGCCGAAAAAACGGATGTTGATTTTCCGGAAGAGAAAGCAGAATAAGTCTGTAAAATTTGTAATATACACTTTACATCCAATGCTTTTTGAGTGAAATGGCCGATGATTTAGGTCAAAATGTTCATGAGTGAAGCACTTTTTTCATGCAATGAAAGGAAGATTTGTTACAATTCTTTGTAACTTTGCCTATGGAATTTAATCACTAACAATTATAAAATTTACAACAATGGTTAATTACAAAGAATTAGGCTTGGTAAACACTAGAGATATGTTTGCCAGAGCAATCAAAGGTGGATACGCTATCCCTGCATTCAACTTCAATAATATGGAACAGTTGCAGGCTATCATCAAAGCAGCTGTTGAAACAAAATCTCCGGTTATTCTTCAGGTATCTAAAGGTGCTCGTAACTATGCAAACCAGACTTTGTTGCGTTACATGGCAGAAGGTGCTGTAGCTTACGCTAAAGAATTAGGCTGCGAACATCCTGAAATCGTTCTTCACCTTGACCACGGAGATTCATTCGAATTGTGCAAATCTTGCATTGACTTAGGTTTCTCTTCAGTTATGATCGACGGTTCTCACTTGCCATACGAAGAAAACGTAGCTTTGACTAAGAAAGTTGTTGAATACGCTCATCAGTTCGATGTAACAGTAGAAGGCGAACTTGGTGTATTGGCTGGTGTAGAAGATGAAGTTTGCGCTGAACACCACACTTATACTAACCCTGAAGAAGTTATCGACTTCGCTACTCGTACAGGTTGCGATTCTTTGGCTATCTCAATCGGTACTTCTCACGGTGCTTACAAGTTCAAACCAGAACAGTGCCACGTTGATCCTGCTACAGGTCGTTTGGTTCCTCCTCCTTTGGCATTCGAAGTATTGGATGCAGTTATGGAAAAACTTCCTGGATTCCCTATCGTTCTTCACGGATCTTCTTCAGTTCCTCAGGAAGAAGTTGATACTATCAACAAGTTCGGTGGTAAATTGGATGCTGCAATCGGTATTCCTGAAGAAGAATTGCGTAAAGCTGCTAAATCAGCTGTTTGCAAGATCAACATCGACTCTGACTCTCGTTTGGCAATGACTGCTGCTATCCGTCAGGTATTTGCTGAAAAACCAGCAGAATTCGACCCACGTAAATATCTTGGTCCTGCTCGTGATAACATGGAAAAGATGTACAAGCATAAAATCTTGAACGTATTGGGTTCAGACGGTAAATTGGCTCAGTGCTAATGACAAGCAGATAATAAAGACTTTATACACCTAAATTATAATAACGAAGCAGCTTCTCCGTGGTGGAGAGGCTGCTTTTATTTTTTTGTATGAGATATTGATAGGTCTGGACAGGGTATGTTTTGGCTGGTTGGCTTCATGTCTGTAGCCTGAAGTCTGTTGGGCATAAAAAATAACGCAGAACTTATCTTTATGATAGTTCTGCGTTTTTGTTATGATTTTGCTTCTTTTGGAAGTTATCTTGCTGCAAAGAATAATGAATTGTTTTGAGCTGCTCTCGCAACCGACATACCCATCATGTCAGGAGTAACGGTCATCGGAGTGCCGTCTTTCTGTTTAAATGTAATAGTGCCGTCTTCATTCATGGTTATCAGTTCGAATGTCTGTCCGTCGGCAACGGCGTTCCATGTACGTTTTTCTTTGTTGTAAACCAAATCTAAAGGTTTGTCTTCTTCACCTTTCTTGATGATGGTATAGCCATCGGCATTTGTACGTACCAGGTATTCTCCGTTTTCTCCTTGTACTGTCTTTTCAGTGCCTACCTGTGCTATAGGGTTAGAACCTGACCAGAATTCAATAGAGTTCAAAACCAGTACATCGGCAAAATAAGCAACTTCGTACACCGGAACGATGTGGAAAGCCAAAAATACGATTTCGTTTACAAATTTATTGCCAAGTCCTTGATTCCAATCTTTCAATTTGCTCCACAGTCCGAAAGAACCGATGCAGGAAGAAAATAATAGGCTTCCGCTCATTATGGCGCAGAGAACCGTAAGTTTTGTTTTTTTCATGGTTGATTTTATTAGTTGGTAAATTAAAATTGTAATGAACCTTGCACGCGTTTTACTTATATAATGTGTGTTACGTTCTGTTACAAAGTTAGAATATATTTTGAAAAATGAAATAGAAACGATGAAAAAAAACGTATCTTTGTCGCATTTTTAAGAAATATATAAAAAATAGATAAAAAATAGATGAAAGAACAGAATCTTAAAAAACTGAATGATTCCCGGGCTATTCGCTGGGGAGCGCTGGCAATTGTTGCCTTCACGATGATGGCGGCATATTATGTGAACGATGTGGTTGCACCGCTGAAGACGATGCTTGAAACCGATTTGAAGTGGGATAGTAGTGAGTTCGGACTTTTTACCGGAGCTTATAGCTTCCTGAATGTTTTCTTTTTGATGCTGATATGGGGTGGGCTGATTCTTGACCGTTTTGGTATTCGGTTTACCGGAAAGCTGGCTACTATTCTGATGGTATTGGGTACCGGACTGGAGTATTATGCTATGACGGGTATGGCAGATGCTACGGGTACAATTCTGGGATATAAAGTAAGCGTGTTTGTTGCATCGGCTGGTTATTCTGTCTTTGGTGTAGGAGCTGAAGTAGCAGGTATCACAGTAACGAAGATGATTGCCAAATGGTTCCGCGGAAAAGAAATGGCAACAGCCATGGGAGTACAGGTTGCGCTGGCACGTGTAGGTTCGCAGGCCGCTTATGCAGTTGCTATTCCGATGGCACGTGCGTACGAGATTACAACTCCGGTGCTGGTGGGTCTGATCTGTCTGATCGGTGGATTGATAGCTTTCTTTGCTTTCTCTGTTCTTGATAAGAAACTGGATCGCCAGATTGAAGCTGAAGTTGATAATTCTCCGGAAGAAAAATTCTCATTCAAGGATGTTGCCAAGATTCTTTCTAATCCGGGATTCTGGCTGATAGCCTTGCTTTGCGTATTGTTTTACTCATGCGTATTCCCGTTCCAGAAATTTGCTTCCGAGCTGATGATCAGTAAATATGGTATTGATGAAAGTGTTGCCGGATTCTTTGCCGGACTTCCTGCTTTAGGAGCTTTGTTCCTTACTCCGGTGTTTGGTGGTATGGTAGACAAGCGAGGAAAAGCTGCTTCTATCATGATGCTTGGTGCAGCTATGCTGATTGCTGTACACTGTATATATGCGTTGCCTTTCATTACAAGCTCTTGGATTGCTATCGTATTGATGATTGTGCTGGGTATTGCCTTCTCGCTGGTACCTTCTGCTATGTGGCCTTCGGTTGCTAAAATATTCCCTGCTCACCAGTTGGGTACTGCGTACGCGTTGATATTCTTTATTCAGAATATCGGATTGTGGGGAATACCGACATTGATTGGTATCGTATTGGATAAGTATTGTGTGGTAGGAAAGGCAAATGGAGCTAATCTGTACGACTATACATTACCGATGTGTATATTTACAGGTATCGCAGTATTGTCGCTGATTATTGCTTTCGCTTTGAAGGTAGCCGACAAGAAATTTGGATATAAGCTGGAAGAAGCTAATATCAAGTAACGATCAGGGTAGTTAACTGACTGAAATAAATAAAACCGGCAGGATTTCTGAATGAACAGAATCCTGCCGGTTTTATTTATTTCAGGATAGCGACTGCTAGTTAGTCTTTATCTATTTTCAGAATTGCTCCGGTTTCGGGGTTAAACACTACTCGTGTGTTTATTTTCTTGTTGAAAAGCTCATTTACCAAAACCTCTGTAGAACCAAACTGAGTAATAGGAAGGTCTTTTTCGAAATATTTTTTTCCTTGGTAGCTTACAGAAACATTTCCTTTGCCCGGAATGTTATAGATAGCTCCCTCTGGTTTCTTTTTCTTCTTGCTGTCATCGGTCGGAGCCGGTATAGGAGCTGTACTGCTCATGCTGATATATATAGGATCACCAGCCAGATTGTCGGTAGACAAGGCTCCTAACAGGCGTGAGAAACGCAATACGATTTTATCTTTTGTATTGTCTTCCGGAGTAACAAGTACGGTAAATACCTTGTCTTCGCGATCGGTTGTTCCGGCAAACATTTGTGTAAGTGCCTTTTCCTGTTTGTCAAGATTGTCCATTATCAGCTTGAGTGAAGCTCCGTCTTTAGGCATGGTGTCAGCTTGTCCTCGCAAGATCAAATTCTTGCTTTCGCGGATATTGTAAATTTCCTTAGCTGTCAGTTCCGCCATTTTCGCTGTCGAACCTGCCATCAGGATCTCTTCTGTCATGTACTTGCGTGTACTTTCATGTGGAAGAGGTTTCTCCAGTTTGTATCCTTGCTGCTGTTCGTATTCTTTAGGAAAAGTGGTATTTATAGCCTTGGCTATCCCGCTTTCTGTCAGCTCAATATTTGATAAGGTACTTTTATCTTTCAGCTTGATGATATATGCTTTGGTAGAATCGGGAACTCCGATAGAGCGAACGTCAATCTGTTTGATTTCCCAGTATGTTTCCGGTTGAGGATTTACATTGTTCATGCGCAGGTAACGATTGGCATACTGGCATAGCTCTCCCGGCTGATAGCTTATGCGTGTGGCTATAATATTTACTTCCAGAGCTGTTTTAGGCAGAAAGTATACAATGCCTTCGTCTGTGCCCGGTGTGTATATATTTACATCCTGTGCTGCAATGTGTGTTGAGCATGCCAACAATCCCAATGCAATAATCGTTCTGTTCATAATGGTTTGTTATTTAGTTTCTGTAATGTTTTTCCATGCTTCGGGTAGGGCTTCAATGATATCGCCTGCTGTCAGGCTGATTTCTCCTACACGGTTGCGGGCAATATCACCTGCCAGACCATGTACGTATACGGCTATGCGGCAAGCGTTTTCCTGTGAATATCCTTGCGACAGCAGGGCGAGGATGATACCGGTCAGTACGTCACCGCTTCCTCCTGTTGCCATGCCCGGATTACCTGTCTGATTGAAGTAGCAGTTGCCTTCGGGGGTAATAACTACAGTGTAAGCTCCTTTCAGTACAATGTAACATTGCAGATAGGCGGAAAGCTCTTTGGCTTTGGTCAGACGTTCGAAACTGTTGTTGCATCTTCCGATAATGCGTTCCAGTTCTCCGATATGCGGTGTCAGGATTGTCCGTTTCGGAATCCGGTTCAGGTAATTACGGTGTGTACTGAATACGTTCAGTGCGTCAGCGTCGAGAACTAGAGGAATGAAACATTCTTTCAGCTGGTCGAATGTAGCGAGTGCGGTTTCTTCTTCCTGACCGATTCCCGGACCGATAGCCAGTGCCTGGAAGTTATCCAAGTCTACGGGTTCGGCAAAATAGAGTTCGTGTACATCGTTTTGTACCATTGCTTCGGGTACACTGGTCTGTACAATGTCATGGTTGCGGACAGGAGTATGAACTGTCAGTAAGCCTATACCCGAACGCAGGCATGCACGGGCAGCTAATATGGAAGCTCCTGCCATACCGTATGAGCCGGCAATCAGCAGGCCGTGTCCGAAATTGCCTTTATGTGCGAAACGGCTGCGAGGCTTGATCAGCTGGCGTATTTCATTTGCTTCGGTGATGAAGTACGGAGTAGAGGCTTCTTCTATGAAGTTTTTGCTGATGCCTATATCCAGTACTTTCCATTCGCCTACGATGTCTTCATTTTCGGCAAACAGGAAAGACAGTTTCGGCAACTGGATACTTAATGTCAGGTCAGCCCGTATGATGTTCTGGCGGATATTGTTTGAGTTGTCTTCTCCCATCAATCCGGAAGGCAGGTCGATGGATACAACCGTAGCTTGTGAGGCATTGATGTATTTCACTACCGATGCGAATCCACCACTTAACGGTTTGTTCAGTCCTGAACCGAAAAGTCCGTCTATCACGATGTCATCTTTTGTCAGCTGAGGAGGGTCGAAGCTGTTGCTGATTTCGTGATAGTTAGGGAATCCGCATTCTTGCAGGCGCTGTACATTCTTCATGCAATCGTCCGACAAGACTCCGGTGATATTGAACAGATATACTTCTACTGTATAATTTTTCAGGAACAGCATGCGTGCTACGGCAACGGCATCTCCTCCGTTGTTTCCAGAGCCTGCAAATATGATTATTCGGTGAGATTTATCCCAACGACGGCAAATTTCATCAGTTAGCAGCGAGGCTGCTTTTTCCATCAGATTGATGGAAAGTATGTTTTCTTGGGCGATTGTATATGCGTCCGCCTGTTTTTGCTGAGTGCAACTAAGTATTTTCATCTTTTTTCTAAATAGCTATTTGTCGGTAAAAGTACGAAAAAAGTATAGAAGTTTGAGGGATAATTCGTATTTTTGTCCCAATTTTATAAACTTATATATTATGAGTGTAATTCAGATCAAAGATAAACGCTTTAAGACTTTTATTCCTGAGGAGCAAATAATGAAGGAAGTGGCTCGTGTAGCAGATGAAATCAATCGTGATTTGTCGGGAACCAATCCGCTTTTCATAAGTGTGTTGAATGGTTCGTTCATGTTTACGGCTGATCTGATGAAGCACTTGACTATGCCTTGTGAGGTTTCTTTCGTAAAATTGGCTTCGTATGAAGGTACTTCTTCTACCGGTAAAGTGAAAGAACTGGTTGGCTTGGGTGATGATATCACGGGACGTACAGTGGTGATTGTAGAAGATATTGTCGATACGGGACTGACTATGAAGCAGCTGGTAGAAACATTGCGTGCCCGCGGTCCGAAAGACATTAAAATTGCTACATTGCTGGTTAAGCCGGATAAGCTGAAGGTTGAGCTTGACATTAACTATGTGGCAATGAACATTCCTAATGACTTTATCGTAGGATATGGACTTGACTACGACGGACTGGGACGAAACTATCGTGATATTTATACTGTGATAGAATAATTATTCATAATTAAAATAAAAGGTAATAAAGATGTTGAACATTGTAATTTTCGGCGCACCGGGTTCAGGTAAAGGAACTCAGAGTGCTCGTATCGTAGAGAAATATGGTTTGAACCACATCTCTACTGGTGACGTTTTGCGTGCAGAAATCAAGAATGGTACAGAACTGGGTAAAACTGCCAAAGGATATATCGACAACGGTCAGTTGATTCCAGATGCTTTGATGATAGATATCCTGGCTAGCGTATTCGATAGCTTCAAGGATAGCAAAGGTGTTATTTTCGATGGCTTTCCACGTACAATCGCTCAGGCAGAAGCTTTGAAAGAAATGTTGAAAGTACGCGGTCAGGAAGTTTCTATCATGCTTGACCTGGAAGTTCCGGAAGATGAACTGATGACTCGTCTGATCAAACGTGGACAGGAATCTGGTCGTGCTGACGATAATGAAGAAACTATCAAGAAACGTTTGGTAGTTTATCATTCTCAGACTGCTCCTCTGATTGACTGGTACAAGAATGATGGCAAATATTGCCACATCAATGGCTTGGGTTCTATGGATGGTATCTTTGCAGATATTTGCTCTGCTATCGATAAACTCTAATTGAAGATATGAAAAACGGAGAATGAGAAAACTTCCGTTTGGAGGTTTCTCGTTCTCTTTTTTGTAACAGACAGTGCAATCTCGATTGCATTAAGTAAAACCGTCAGACAGACGGTTGACTCATTTAATTTTTCAAAGAAATATTATGGCTGAATCGAATTTTGTTGATTATGTAAAAATCTACTGCCGCTCCGGTAAGGGAGGGCGCGGATCGGTACACATGCGCCGTGAAAAGTATATGCCCAACGGAGGTCCTGACGGTGGCGACGGTGGTAGAGGAGGTCATGTTATCTTGCGGGGAAACCGCAATTACTGGACTTTGCTACACCTGAAGTACGAGCGTCACGTGTTTGCTGAACATGGTGGTAATGGCTCGAAGAACAAAAGTTTCGGTAAAGATGGTGCAGACAAGGTTATTGAAGTGCCGTGCGGTACTGTCGTTTACAATGCAGAAACAGGCGAATATGTATGCGATATTACTGACGACGGACAAGAAGTCATTCTGCTGAAAGGTGGTCGTGGAGGCTTAGGAAACTGGCATTTCCGTACGGCAACCCGTCAGGCTCCACGCTTTGCACAGCCTGGTGAGCCGATGCAGGAAATGACTGTTATTTTGGAATTGAAACTATTGGCAGATGTTGGTCTGGTCGGTTTTCCGAATGCCGGAAAATCCACTCTTCTATCTACAGTTTCGGCTGCGCGTCCGAAAATAGCCAATTATCCGTTTACTACACTGGAACCGAACCTGGGTATCGTTTCTTATCGTGAAGGCAAGTCTTTTGTGATGGCAGATATACCGGGTATTATAGAAGGTGCAAGTGAAGGTAAGGGGCTCGGACTTCGTTTCCTGCGGCATATTGAACGTAACTCGTTGTTGCTCTTTATGGTTCCCGGTGATGCTGATGATATTCGCCGTGAATATGATATCTTGCTGAACGAGCTGGCTAAGTTCAATCCGGAGATGCTTGACAAGCAGCGGGTACTTGCTATCACTAAATGTGATATGCTGGATGAAGAGCTGATAGAAATGCTGACACCTACATTGCCTGAAAATATACCTTATGTATTTATTTCTTCTGTTGCCAATATCGGAATTCAGCAGTTGAAAGATATATTGTGGGAGGAATTGAATAAAGACAGTAACCGCCTGGAAGGACTTCGTCAGGCGTCTATTGTGCATCGTGCAAAAGATGTTACTAAGCTTCAGCAGGAATTGAAGGATATGGGTGAAGATGAAGACTTCGATTTCGAATATGAAGATGCTGACGACGATGAAGATTTCGACTACGAATACGAGGAAATAGATTGGGACGACGAACCACAGAAGTAATGATTCACTATTCAGAAGATAAAAGAATGTTGGAGTATGGTTTAATGAAATCGTACCCCGGCATTTTTTGTTTCTCTACAACTCGCCACGGAGGATATAGTACAGGAGAATATGCTTCGTTTAATTGCAACAACTATTGCGGCGATGTTATGGAGAACATATTGAAAAACAGAAGTCTGCTGTGCTCTTTATTACCTGGTACAGAGAAAGAACTGGTTATTCCACATCAGGTACATCGTGCAGAGGTTCGGGTTGTTGATAGAGAATTCTGTAAACAGCCGGAGAGTTTGCGAGCTTCTTTGCTGGAAGGTGTGGATGCGTTGGTTACTGACGTTCCTGGCAAGTGTATCTGTGTGTCGACTGCCGATTGTGTTCCGGTAATGTGTTTCGATACAAAGCAGGGTGTGGTTGCTGCCATACATGCAGGATGGAGAGGTACGGTAGCACGTATCATAACCGAAACGTTGCAGGTAATGAACCGTACGTATGGAACACAGGGGAAGGATGTTGTAGCCTGTATAGGTCCTAGCATATCACTGGAAGCTTTTGAGGTAGGTGATGAGGTCTATACTTGCTTCGAACAGCAGGGATTCGATATGCAGCGTATAGCATCGCGTCAGGAAAAGTGGCATATTGATTTGTGGGAAGCAAACCGTATGCAGCTGCTTGATTTTGGTGTACTCCCATCAAATATAGAGCTAAGTGGTATTTGTACGTGGAAAGAAAATGCCGATTTTTTCTCGGCACGCAGGCAAGGTATAGCTTCGGGACGTATTTTGTCAGGCATTATGTTGAAATCGGTTTAATCCTGACTTATATTTGTCTGGAGGCTTTTGTTTTTAGAAATAATAAATCAGTATACAATGAAGAATTTAGTGATAGAAGTATCTGAAGAGCTGAAACAGGCTTGGCCGCAGTTTCGGGGAGCAGCTGTTTTTGCAACTGTAAAAAATACTGCCTATAATGAGGAATTGTGGAAACGTATTGACGAGTTTACTGTGTTATACCGTTCTAAATATACCACCGACTCCATCAAAGAAATGCCGGCCATTCAGGCAACCCGGCAGGCTTATAAAAAATGTGGAAAAGCCCCCAGTCGCTATCGTCCTTCTTCAGAAGCCTTGTGTCGCCGTATATTGAGGGGTATTCCTTTGTATCAGATAGATACCCTGGTCGATTTGATTAATCTGGCTTCCATATACAGTGGACATTCCATTGGCGGATTTGATCTGGATAAAATACAAGGTGACCGTCTGGTATTAGGTATAGGAAAAGCGGGAGAACCTTACGAAGGAATAGGCCGAGGAGAACTGAATATCGAAGGCATGCCTGTATATCGTGATGCTGTAGGTGGTGTAGGTACTCCTACCAGCGATAACGAACGGACCAAAATAAGCGAAGGTACTACACACCTGCTTGCTATAATGAATGGATATAGTGGAAGCGAAGGACTGGAAGAAAATGTAACTTATATGGTCGATTTACTAAAAGAATTTGCTGAGGCTCAGGAAGTGAAAATTGTATATTTCGAATGATGAAACTAAGAATACACGTCGTTTTATTGCTTTTGGGATGGATAGGGTGTATGTCATTGATGTATGCGTCCGATCCGATTGTACGATCTTTTTCGGTAATGGAGCGTAATCACATTCGTGTAAAGACTCCGGAGCTTTTTGCAAACGGAAATAGTTTTGAGATTCATCTGGAAAACTTGTCCGATTCGATGTGGTGTTTCCCTCTTCCGAAAGGAAAGGTTATATCGGCATACGGTGCTCGTGGAGGACATAGTGGTTCGGATATTAAAACCTGTGCCAACGATACTATCCGTTGTGTCTTCGATGGTGTTGTGCGTATGGCTAAACATTATGGTGGATATGGCAAAGTGATAGTTGTACGTCATGACAATGGAATCGAAACCATTTATAGTCATAATTCAAAGAATATGGTGGCAGCGGGAGATACTGTAAAGGCTGGCCAACCTATTGCCCTAACGGGACGTACAGGACGGGCTACAACCGAACATTTGCATTTTGAGATCAGAATAAATGGACAGCACCTTAATCCGGGACTTCTTTTTGATATGAAAACCGGTAACTTGCTGAAGCGCACACTGGTCTGTACAAAAACTGGAAATCATGTGAAATTAGTTCCTAAAAAATAAATTAAGAATCATTTTAGAAAATCATTGTATGGATATAGAAAAGATATTGACCGAAGGAATTGTCTTTAAAGGCAGCAAGCCTTCTACCGCTAAAAAAGAAGATAAGGTAAAGACAAAGGCAAAGAAGAAAACGTATATCACCGGATTGCATGGCTCAGGCTCTGCAAAGATGAAAGCTGAATACCGTCGTCGACGTGCTAACCGTCATAAGAATGGATAAAACTAAGAAAAACGGATACTAGACATATTATTTAATAACTAACTAATTTATGTAATTATGAAAAAGATTTTAATGATTGTAGTTGTAATGATGGCCGCTTTGTCATCATATGCACAGGAGATGTATTTGGGTGGTGGTATCAGCCTTTGGAGAGACTGTGATGCCGATGTAACCTCATTCTCTATCTCACCCGATTTTGGCTATAATTTGAATGAGCGTTGGGCTGTAGGTGGCGAAGTTGTTTTTTCTCATGAAGGAACACATTATGATGTGGGAGATGAAAAGGTTTCGTCTCATATTAACAGTTTTGCCATAGCTCCATATGCTCGTTATTCTTTCTATGAAAATAAGATAGTACGTTTGTTTATTGATATGGGAATGGGCTTCTCTACATCAAAACCTAAGCATGGAGATTCTGTAAATGGATTTGAAATAGGTTTGAAACCAGGACTTGCTATTAAGTTGAATGATAGCTTCAGCTTCATTACCAAAGTAGGTTTTGCCGGTTATCGTGATGATTATTTCAGAGGAGCTGATGGCTTTGGTGTTACTTTGGATGGAGAAAATATCTCAATCGGTATCGATTATGAGTTTTAATCTGAACGGTTGAATAAAATTCTATGAATATACTGAAAGCCTCTCGCATGAACTAGCATGCGGGAGGCTTTTTTATTGTATCATAAAAACAGACAGATGTAAAAATGTCGGATATTATAGCCATTATCGTTGTTTTTCAATTCTTTTTCCCTTCTTTTGATTGCAATATTTAGTTATATTCCTATATTTGTTTTTAGGAGTTTGCACTGAATCCTTTATTGGGATGCGCTGCTGGCAGAATAGATGTGATTTCTTAACAAAAAAGTCTGAAATATGAAAAAACTGTATCTTTTAGTCTTGTGTATGATATCGGCTATGCTTGTTAATGCTCAAGCACCGGTATGGAACGTGAAAGTTGGTTTGGGTGCCTCTTCATGGATGGGAGATGGATTCGGATCTGCAAAAGCTTTGTTTAATCAGCGGATAGGTGTAGGTGTAGATATCCCTCTTACAGGTTGGGTGTCTTTTCAGACTGGTCTTAACTGGACTTCCAAAGGTGCAAAATATTCATTGGTAAACGATACCAAACAAACCGTTAATCAGAATTATTTTGAAATGCCGTTATTGGCGGCTTTCCATATCGGAACCCCAAAGAATTTTGATGTGATTATTTCTGGAGGTGGATATATTGGTTGTGGAATAGTGGGTAAAACCGAACAGAAAGCAGATGATGTTACTTCATCGTGGGGTACGTTTAATGATGCTTGTGTAGGAGATATCAAAATCTGGGACGGTCTCCGTCGTTTCGATGCAGGTATACAGGCTGGTATAAATTTGGATTTCCGTCATTATATTGTAGGTGTAGAGGGTGAATTCGGATTGGCCCGTATGTGGGAAAAAGGACCTCGCAACTTGGGAATCTTTGCAACTTTTGGATATAAATTTTAGGTACTTATAAAAATAAAAGGAGCGGACAGCTATAGGGGGATGAAGACCTTATGCTGTCCGCTTATTGTTTTTAATATTCTATGGACTGTGCGATTAATGATGGAAGAGACGGATACCTGTAAATGCCATAGCTATACCGTATTTATCGCATGTAGCTATTACATGGTCATCACGCACTGAACCACCAGCTTGCGCAATGTATTCTACTCCGCTCTTGTGGGCACGTTCTATGTTATCACCGAAGGGGAAGAAAGCGTCCGATCCCAAAACCACACCTTTCAGTGTATCCAGCCATGCACGTTTTTCTTCGCGAGTCAGAACTTCTGGTTTTTCTGTAAAGAACTGCTGCCATACACCATTGGCAAGTACGTCATCGTGTTCATCACTGATATAGACATCGATTGTATTATCACGGTCGGCACGGCGTATTTTTTCAACCCAAGGCAGATTCAATACTTTCGGGTGCTGGCGTAGATACCAGATATCAGCTTTATTTCCTGCAAGACGAGTACAGTGAATACGGCTCTGCTGTCCGGCTCCGATACCGATAGCCTGTCCGTCTTTTACATAACATACGGAGTTCGACTGTGTATATTTTAATGTAATCAGTGCAATCATCAAGTCGCGGCGTGCTGATTCCGGGAAATTCTTGTTTTGAGTAGGAATGTTTGCGAATAAATCGTCGCCGTTCAGTTTGATTTCATTACGTCCTTGTTCGAAAGTAATTCCGAATACATCCTTACGTTCTATCGGAGCAGGACGATATTCCGGATCTATCTTGATAACATTATATGTTCCTTTACGTTTATTCTTCAGAATTTCCAGTGCTTCATCTGTATATCCCGGAGCAATGACTCCGTCAGAAACTTCGCGGTTGATAAAACGTGCTGTAGCTTCGTCGCATACATCACTCAGCGCAATGAAGTCGCCGTAAGACGACATACGGTCAGCACCACGCGCACGAACATACGCATTTGCCAAAGGAGAAAGAGGAAGGTTGTCTACGAAATAAATTTTCTTCATTGTATCATCCAGCTCCAGACCGATAGCTGCTCCTGCAGGGCTGACATGCTTGAATGATGTTGCAGCCGGCAGGCCGGTAGCTTCTTTCAGTTCTTTTACTAACTGCCATCCATTCAGGGCATCCAGAAAATTGATATATCCGGGACGTCCGTTCAATACCTCAATTGGCAGCTCTCCTTCTTGCATAAAGATACGTGCCGGTTTCTGGTTAGGATTACAGCCGTACTTCAATTCGAGTTCTTTTGCCATAATTTATATGTTTATAGTTGCTTGTCTACAAAAATACAGAATATTTTCGGCTTATTGAAAAAACTTTTTACCTTTGTGACGCATTGGTTCAAGAGATTATCTGTTTTTAGAAGATAATCTGGTGATTAAAAGGGAATCAGGTGAGAGTCCTGAACAGTCCCGCTGCTGTAAATTCCATATCATATAAATGTCGCAAACAGTCGTTCAGACCACTGGAAAAATGTTTGTTTCTGGGAAGGTAGTTTGCGACTAGGAATAAGTCAGAAGACCTGCCATGCATATTTCTTCACAGCTTTCGAGGAAAAAGCGTGGGATGACTTTTCGGTGCATATTCTATCTGTTCACCCCATTGCTTTATTTTTCGCAGGCAATGCAAAGGCTGTTCCTTTGCTGTTACATTAAGTATTGAGAAAATATGAAGTATATTGTATGTAGTTGGATGATGCTGATTGGATGTGCCGTTCAATGTTATGGCAGTCAGGAAATAGATACAACGAAAGTCTATTCCATACCGGAGGTTGTGGTTTCCGACCGCTACCAGACGCGTGAAGTTCGTTCGGCTATTCCTCTTCAAATCTTTTCTCACGAAGAGCTGAAAAACCTGAATGTGATGCAGGTATCCGATGCTGTCAAACACTTCTCTGGTGTGACAGTGAAAGATTATGGAGGAATAGGGGGACTGAAAACAGTTTCTATACGCAGTCTGGGAGCACAGCATACAGTAGTGGGATACGATGGAATAGCTGTTACCGACTGTCAGACCGGACAGGTGGATATCGGTCGCTTTTCATTGGAAAATGTAGACCGTCTGATGTTAAGCAACGGGCAAAGTGACCAGATTTTTCAGCCTGCACGTTTTTTCGCTTCAGCTGGAATTTTGAATATCCAGACACTTACTCCTGTTTTTCAGAATAACAAGTCTGTTAATCTGAACGCATCCGTGAAATCGGGTTCATGGGGACTGGTGAATCCTTCAGTTTTGTATGAACAGAAACTGGGTGAAAAATGGGCATTGACAGCAAATGCTGAATGGATGTCATCCGATGGACATTATCCTTATACATTATATTACGGCGAGGAAGGTGATCAGTCGAGTCGTGAAAAACGCAAGAATACGGAAGTGCAGACATTCCGTGCCGAGGCAGGTCTGTTCGGTAATTTTTCTGATACGGAACAATGGAAGCTGAAAGCTTATTATTATCAGTCGTCACGCGGGCTTCCCAATGCAACAACTTTGTACTACGATTATTCCTCACAACATTTGTGGGATAAAAATATTTTCATCCAGAGCCAGTATAAAAAAGAGTTCAGCCGTAAATGGGTGTTTCAGGCTTCGGGCAAATGGAACTGGACCTACCAGCATTATCTGGACCCAGACTATAAAGGAACTACCGGACAAAGTGAGAACAGTTATTTTCAGCAGGAATATTATCTTTCTACGGCAGTGTTGTTCCGGGCGCTGGACTGTCTTTCTTTTTCTCTTTCAACCGACGGAATCGTTAACCGTATGAACTGCGACTTGAAAGATTTTGTCAAGCCAGTGCGTTACTCATGGCTTACTGCGCTGGCTGGGAAATATGTCAACGACTGGATGACGCTTTCAGCTTCTGTTTTGTCTACAGTTATTTATGAAGACGTAGCAAAAGGCAATAGTGCCGGGGGACACCGGAAACTTTCTCCGTATGCCAGTGTATCATTTAAGCCATTTGCTTCAGAGGAGTTTCGTGTCCGTTTCTTTTATAAAGATATTTTCCGCCTGCCGAGTTTTAATGATTTGTATTACGGACAGGCCGGTAATATTCGTCTGAAGCCGGAAAATGCCAGCCAGCTGAATGTCGGACTGACATATAGTAAACGCATTTCTGACTGGCTTCCTTATGTATCGGCAACGGTGGATGCTTATTCCAACCGGATAACCGACAAGATAGTAGCGATACCGACCAAGAACCTGTTTATCTGGAGTATGGTAAATCTGGGCAAAGTCGATATAAAAGGAATAGACTTTACAGCAAGTGTTAGTGTACAGCCGGCAGAAAAATATGTGTTGAGCCTATCGGGTAATTACACTTATCAGCGTGCGCTGGATGTTACGAACTCAGATCCTTCTACTCTTGAAGGAAAAACGTATAAGCATCAGATAGCCTATACACCGCGTGTGTCAGGTTCCGGACAGGCAGTACTCGAAACACCGTGGGTAGACTTGTCGTATTCCATGCTGTTTTCCGGCAAACGCTATGCGTTGGGACAGAATATAGCCAAGAACAGGCTGGACGGATATACTGATCATAGCGTTTCTGTACGTCGGGGGTTCCGTTGGAAAAAGACAAACCTCTCGCTGGCACTTGAGATGCTGAATCTGGCAGATAAGAATTATGAAATAGTGAAAAACTTCCCGATGCCCGGACGGTCTTTCCGGATAACAGTCGGAGTGAAATATTAATGAATATGAGGAAACTGGTAGTTATTATATATTCGTTGGTTTTGCTGTTTGCCGGTTGCGATGATTTGGAAGACAAGCCTTATACAACCGGTGAAGCAAATGGGTTAGTCGAAGACTATGGAACGGCAGAAATGTATATCTTGAATGAAGGGTTGTTTAATTTGAACAACAGTACACTGGCAAGATATTCCTTCCTGACGAATAGCTGTTCGTATGATTATTTCCGTGCGCTGAATCATCGCGGATTGGGAGATACCGCTAACGACATGGATATTTACGGTAGTAAATTATATGTTGTGGTAAATGTTTCCAGTACAGTAGAGGTAATAGACCTTCAGTCTGGGCTTTCCGTAAAGCAGATTCCGATGCTGACCGATAATGGCAGTTCCCGTCAGCCTCGTGCCATTACTTTTGATTCGGGAAAAGCTTATGTCTGTTCGTATGATGGAACCGTAGCTCGTATCGATACTGCTTCTCTGAAGATAGACGGAGTTGCGGAAGTCGGACGTAATCCGGAAGATCTTTGTGTGCAGGATGGAAAACTTTATGTGTCCAATTCAGGTGGATTAGACTGGGCTGGAGTGGGAGTTGACCGTACGGTATCTGTTGTCGACCTGTCAACTTTTGCAGAAACGAAAAAAATTGAAGTCGGTCCTAATCCGGGAAAGATACTTGCCGGTCCCAATCATAGTGTATGGGTAGCTACACAAGGAGAACAGATAGAGCAGGGTGACTATAAACTGGTAAAAATAAACTCACAGTCGGATGTTGTAGAAAAAGTTTATGACGAACCGGTAATGGATTTTGCTTTCGATTATAATATCGCCTACCTTTATAATTACGATTATTCGACCGGACAAACCGCATTCAAGGTGTTCGATCTTACTTCAGGTACGGTGTTACGGAGTCAGTTTATTACCGATGGAACAAATATAGAACGCCCGTTCTCCATTCAGGTAAATCCTTATAGCAGCAATGTTTATATAACCGAAGCGTACAATTATCAGGTAGATGGTGATTTGTTATGCTTTACTCCCGAAGGTACACTTATGTTTCGCCTGAGTGGAGTCGGGTTAAATCCGAATACTGTGTTGTTCCGTGATGAGGCTGCCGATGTAGATACTCCGGATAATCCCGATGAATCGGATGAAATGGCTGCTTATGCCGATAAAGTATTCGATTATGTTCCGGCCCCTACACAATATATGAATACGGTTACGACTGCTTATACCGACGGCTTTACAACCAAGCAACAGGTACTGGACTATGCTGCCGAACGACTTCGGAAAAAATCATTGTTGTCGTTAGGGGCATACGGGGGCTATATTGTGTTAGGCTTTTCTCAACCCGTGCCAAATGTTCCGGGAGAATACGATTTTAAAATTTACGGTAATGCCAACTATAATCCGAACGCTTGGCAGGACCGTCCTGGTGGTAGTGCAGAACCGGGTATTGTACTAGTTTCGAAAGATGAAAACAGTAATGGGCTGCCCGATGATGAATGGTACGAACTGGCCGGCAGTGAGTATGGAACAGATACCGAAATACGTGATTATGAGATTACTTATTATCGCCCTGAACCTGAAAATGCTGATGTGCGTTGGACAGATAATCAGGGAAATGAAGGGTATGTGTATCGGAATACTTTTCATCAGCAGTCATCGTATTATCCGCTTTGGGAAGAGAGTGATTGCCTGATCTTCCGTGGAACACGCCTGAAAGATAATGCGGTTCAAGAAAACGGAGTGTGGGTAGGCTATGCTTACGACTGGGGATATGCCGATAATCATCCCAACAGTACGGAGATGTCGAAGTTTAAGATAGATTGGGCTGTAGATGCTCAAGGTAATAAAGTCGCTCTCGATCAGATTGATTTTGTGAAGATATATACGGCTGTCAATCAGTATTGTACTCAGATAGGAGAACTTTCGACAGAGATTACCGGAGTGGAGAATTTACATTATGAGAAATAATCAGTAAACTATATTTTAATCATTTAATTAATTAACGACAGATGAAAAAGTTATTTTTTGTTTTGTACGCATGTTTATGCGTGGGATTGTGGAGTTGTAGTAACGATGATGAACCGACAGTACCTGCAAAGCAGGAAGTGGCAGTTAGCTTCGAAGACAAATTAACGGAACCTAATACATCATTTGCCCCTACTGAAGGTGAGGAATACAATGAATGGTATAAAGTTACATCGTTTACCGATAGTAAATCGCTGATAGAATGTAACAACTACTTTAGTGATTGGGGCTTTGGTGGCGGATTTACCTATACCAATACTACCGATGTAACTACTCCGGGATATTCTAATCTCAGCGCGATAACCGGAAAGGGTAAGGATGGCAGTGTATATCTTACTGTAGCTTTGTCGAATCCTACTAAATTGACTAACTTGCAGGCTGGTACATATCAGTTCAAGGGAGCTTATATAACTAATACTACTTATGCTTATTTAGCAGTAAAAGATGGAAACGATGGTGGTGTTAGTGTAGTGAAAGGTCCTTTCGAAGATGGTGATTATTTTACTGTAACTGCAATCGGTCATGCAGCTTCTGGCGAAGAAGTTGGAAGAAGCACCTTCTATCTGGCAGACTATCGTGATGGAAAGAGTTCTGTTGTGAATACTTGGGAATGGTTCGACTGGACTCCGCTGGCTAATGCTGCATATGTGACTTTCGAAATGGAATCTACCGATACTGGTGATTATGGTATGAATACTCCGAACTATTTCTGTCTGGATGGCATTACATTAGTTGAAAAATAAGGTTTTATTTTTCTTAATCATAATGAGGAGGGTAATATTGTAAGTGTATTAAGACTTATTTTAAGAAAAGATGTTTTTTGCGTTTAATACGCAGACGACTTATAACACCCAAAGAAAGGATAAGTCAGAATAAAATAATCCTCCGGGAAATTATGGTTTATAACTACAGGGCCTGAAAGGGACGGTTTAAAATTGCAAAAGTAACAATCGTATAGATTGAAACTTAAAAGCGAAAAATCTCCTGCTTTTAGTCATATAAATAAATGAAGACTAAAGCAGGAGATTTGTGTGTTGTAACTTATAGGTTATAAGTACGTTTATCCAATTTCTCTATTTTGAACCTTTTTGCCTTTAAAGGTGTACCACTCTTTGTTCGGTTGGTAGAACAACAGACTTTTAATCAGATTTTCTTTGGCTTTTAAGCTTCAGGTCAAGTTTATTCATGCTAGAATGAAATCTTGACATCGTTTCTTTTCCGTTTGATTATTGTCATTTGTTGTTTGCAGGCAAATCACTTTCTGGAAAGCGGTTCGGCATAGATATAAGCTGTTGGCCAACTGTCATCAATCCGAAGCTGTACGATGCGTGTCTGGTCTGTTTCCCAGATAGCCAGAGGAGTCGCATGGTCATGATGATAATCAAAATCGGCAGTATATGCTTCCGCTAGATCAGGAGAGTTTTTGTCGATGGACGGAGCACCGTATATTCCTGTTATGTAGCGGTAAAGTACATCGGATGATTTTTCGTAGAATACCTGCTCGTCTTCTCCGGCAGAATTAAATATATAGAGGTTCCACCCTGGGACGCCATTGTCGGACAGATGGTTATAATATGTCAATTCAAAGTCGCTGTTGAACAGGTTTACGGTACCCGTTCTCTTCTGGTCTGGCTCATCAGGAAATTCGTTCCATTTCCAGCCTAAAAAGTCTTTTGTAACAACTTGCAGATTGATTGTTTCACTTCTGAAAGTTTCTTCTTTGTCTTTATATCCTGACAGGTATGTCTTATACTCGCCGGGATAATAAAAGCAGTGACTCCATAAAAAGGTTTTTTCCTGCTGTTCCATGATACGGAATGAGTGAAGATTTTTATCCTTGTCTTCTACTATCCACACTATTGAATCAAACTGATTGGAGATGTCCCACATGGAAACGGTACGATTGAACGAAATAGAGAAAGTAGTCAAATCCAGTAAGTTGCAGGTTGTCTTATCTGCATTCAACTGAAAGGTCAGGCTTCCGTTTTCCGGTGTTTCTGTTTCAGGATTTCCTGTAATTTCGGATAATTCAGTGCTCTTTTCACATCCACATAAGGCGATGAGGCACAGCATAGGTAGTAATATTGCTTTCTTCATACTCATAATGTTGTTACAAATTCATATCTTGTATATTCTGTAAATGAGTTGTCTTTGCTTAGTTCCAGATAAACCTTTTCAGAATCTTTTGAATAATAAAAACGAAAATAGAGGAACAGAGGATCACTGCCATCGGCTGGATTTATTAATAAAGCTCTGTTGGGAAGCAAGATAGACATCGGACCTTGGAAGCTGGCGTATTTGTTATCTTTCTCATAGTAGACAAAGTAATCATCATCGGTTCTTTGGTAAAGTTCGATGGTGGAGAAATTCTCATCTTTTTCGTCGATGATGCCGTCCTGTGAATAGACAGACTTCCATTTGCCATAGAACGGACTGGTATGACTGAATTCTCCGTCGCCTTGTATCGTCAATTTTTCTGCATCCGCCTCACAGATGAGGTTTTTGGTAGCCATATTAGATAGCAGTTGGATACCGTCTTGAGTCCTGAGCCAGGAGTATTTTTGACTTTCCCAAATGCCGGAAGTATTGAAGGTGAAACACTCGGCATTGCCATCAGCGGCAAAAGTATAATAGAAGGTGGAGCCGGTAAAATGGTTGTGTGCATCGCTTGCAAGCCAGGAACCGATAAAAGGACAATCGAGGATATATGACAGTTGAGGACTCTTCAACTGAAGAGTTGCCCCATAAAACAGATAGTCACAATCTTTGATGGATTTGCCGTTGTCGAAATCAATGTACAAATGATTGTTGGAACAGTACCATTCCAGCGTACCGTCGTCATAAGAGCCTTTACCGTCTTTCTCGAAAACAAGTGTTCGGGAGAAATCATTGCCATTATTCGATGCATATTCCCACTTACCTTCCAGTTGCCAATCGTAACTTTTGATCACTTCTTCTATTTCCTCTCCGTCAGGAGTATTGGCGGGAGTTTCATTGTCGTTGCAGCTTGGCAGACAAAATAGACTGAAACATAGCAGAATACTGCTTAATGCATATTTCATGTTCATACTGTGTGCTTATTAAATTTAGAGATAGGTTAAAGCTAGTTGTGTGATGTTTCTTTTGATTTTTATGGGTTTTACGTGAATATTCTTTTCGGTACTACTTCGTTCTTGAATTAGTAAAGAATATTTCGTGATTAAATTGCTTCAATAACAAAGTTAGCGAAAAATGTTCTTTCAAAGAAATTATTTATGGTGTTTGTTGCAGAATCATTTGAAAGGAAATACAGAGAATAATTTATGAATTATATTGGCTGCTTCTCTTTTTTATTCAGGTCGTTTACGAAGAATAAATAAAACTGTAATTTTGCACTCCTTAAAAAAATATAGGTTTAAAGTAATGATTTTATAGTGACAGAAAAATGAAAAAGAGTCTGATAGCTTTGGCTTTTGGTACACTAGGGCTGGGTATTGCCGAGTTTACCATGATGGGTATTTTACCTTATGTAGCCCAGGATTTGGGTATTAGTATTCCAGTGGCAGGTCATCTTATTTCTGCGTATGCATTGGGTGTCTGCTGTGGTGCTCCGATGCTGATCCTGGCACGCAAACAACCGTTGAAGCAAACATTGCTGGCCTTGGTGCTGCTTATGATTATCGGAAATCTCTGTGCTTCTGCTGCTCCCAATTATTGGGTGTTAATGGCTGGTCGTTTTATATCCGGTCTTCCGCACGGCGCTTATTTTGGTGTGGCATCCATTGTAGCTGGTAAGCTGGCAGATGAAGGAAAAGGATCGGAGGCTGTGTCTATCATGATAGCAGGCATGACAGTTGCCAATTTGTTTGGTGTTCCTTTGGGTACTTCCTTGAGTCATACGATTTCGTGGCGTGTTACTTTCTTGCTTGTGGTATTCTGGGGGCTGATTACCTTATATTATATATATCGTTGGGTTCCACAGGTAGAAAATTTGAAGGATAACGGGTTTAAGGGACAGTTCCGTTTTCTCAAGTCGCCTGCGCCCTGGCTGATTCTCGGAGCAACCGCATTGGGTAACGGAGGCGTGTTCTGCTGGTACAGTTATGTCAATCCGATGCTTACTGAGATCTCCGGTTTCCAGACCAGTAGTATGACGGCTCTTATGGTACTGGCAGGCTTTGGTATGGTAGTAGGTAATTTGGTCGGTGGGCGTATGTCAGATCGTTATACGCCCGGAAAGGTTGGAACAGTAGTTCAGGGTATGATTGGTGTGGTTTTGTTACTGCTGTTTTTCTTTTCGCCCAATCCATGGTGTGCAGCTATACTCATGACGTTGTGTACTGCCGGCCTGTTTGCTGTTTCCAGTCCGGAACAAGTACTGATTATTCGTGTAGCTCCTGGAGGAGAGATGTTAGGAGGTGCATGCGTACAGATTGCCTTCAATTTAGGTAATGCGGTTGGTGCTTATGCTGGTGGACTGGCTGTCAGCGAAGGATATCGCTACCCTGCATTATGTGGAGTTCCATTTGCGTTTATAGGATTACTACTTTTCCTGATTTTTTATAAAAAATATCAGCATAAGTTTTAAGGAACTATGTGTGACAATTGGTATATGAATGATTCCTCTTACCGGTAATTTATGAGGGATCATCATATACATTTGATGTTTTTTTATGTTGATTCAATGCACCCCTCAGCTTGTTCAGACTAGCTAAAATTTATGCTTAACCAACAGATTCCTCAGGTTTTTACGTTGATCCGTTGATCCTCTATGGTTGGGCAGTTTTTTCATCGGAATATATAAAAAGAAAAACCACCGATAATTTAGTTATCGATGGTTTTCTTTTGGTGATCCGCTTGGGGCTCGAACCCAAGACCCCAACATTAAAAGTGTTGTGCTCTACCTGCTGAGCTAGCGAATCAAACCTGTGTTGCATTCATTTCCTGATTGCGAGTGCAAAGGTAGGTGTTTATTTTTAATCTGCCAAATATTTTAGAAGAAAATGTGAAAATAATCTTTTGTTTAATTTTAAATATATTGATTATCTGTGTGTTAATTAGAAAGATTTTTTTGAAAAGAATATTTAAGAACATACTTAATAATCGTCAAAAGCCTGGAAAGGTTTGTAAGATTCTTGTTTTTTTACTTACTTTTGGCAAAGTATTTGTATGATTTTAAATTGAATAGAAACACATAAAGTATAATTATATGTATTGGATTTTATTTATTGGCATTGCACTCATCAGTTATTTAGTACAGTCGAATTTGCAGAGTAAGTTTGATAAATACTCTCGCATGGCATTGAGCAACGGTATGACGGGTAGGGAGATTGCAGAAAAAATGTTGCGTGATAACGGTATTTACGATGTGAAAGTAACCAGCACTCCCGGAATGTTGACAGACCATTATAATCCGACAAATAAAACTGTCAACCTGAGTGAAGGAGTTTATAATACATGTAGCGTGGCTGCTGCGGCAGTTGCTGCGCACGAATGTGGACATGCTGTTCAGCACGCCAGAGCATATGCTCCCTTGCAGATGCGTTCGGCTTTAGTTCCGGTTGTTCAGTTCTCCTCTTCTATCGTACAGTGGGTACTGCTGGCCGGTATGTTTATGATTAATACTTTTCCGCAGTTGCTGCTGATTGGTATCTGTCTGTTCGCTATGACTACCTTATTTAGTTTTATTACGTTACCGGTAGAAATAGACGCCAGCCGTCGTGCTTTGGTATGGTTAAGCAGTGCAGGAGTAACAAATATGTCGAACCATCGTCAGGCACAGGATGCGTTGAAGTCGGCTGCATATACATACGTTGTTGCTGCATTGAGTTCACTGGCTACCTTGGTTTATTACATTATGATATTTACCAATCGCCGCGACTGATAACAGCTATTTAATAATATAAAGCAGGCGCAGAAGTATGTAGGCCTACTACGGCTGACATGCTTTTGCGCTTTTTTATTGTCTGTATCAGGAAATATCTTCTTCTGTATCAGCTTTCAAATTCAAATATTTCATGTATTTTTGCAACGAAATAAATAAACTTTGATTCATTATGGCAACAAAACCAGGTATACCAAAAGGAACAAGAGATTTTTCGCCTGTTGAAATGGCGAAACGTAACTATATATTCAATACCATTCGCGAAGTATTCTATTTGTATGGATTTCAGCAGATAGAAACTCCTTCTATGGAAAACCTGTCTACCCTGATGGGAAAGTATGGTGAGGAAGGAGATAAATTGTTGTTCAAGATACAGAATTCCGGAGATTATTTTTCAGGACTTACTGATGAAGAGTTGTTAAGCCGTAATGCAGCCAAGCTGGCAAGTAAGTTCTGTGAAAAAGGTTTGCGCTATGACTTGACAGTACCTTTTGCCCGTTATGTGGTGATGCACCGTGATGAAATAAGCTTTCCTTTCAAGCGTTTTCAAATACAGCCCGTATGGCGTGCCGACCGTCCTCAGAAAGGCCGTTATCGTGAATTTTATCAGTGCGATGCCGATGTCGTAGGCAGCAATTCGTTGCTTAATGAAGTAGAGCTGGTACAGATGATTGACGCAGTATTCAGCAAGTTCGGTATCCGGGTGTCTATTAAGATTAATAATCGTAAGATCCTGACAGGTATTGCAGAAATCATCGGTGAAGCTGATAAGATTGTCGATATCACCGTAGCTATTGATAAGCTTGATAAGATTGGTCTGGAAAATGTCAATGCCGAACTGGCTTCGAAAGGCATTCCGCAGGAAGCTATCGACAAGTTGCAGCCAATTATCTTGTTAAGCGGTTCGAACGAAGAGAAGCTTGAAACACTGAAATCTGTACTTGCTGCCAGCGAAACAGGCTTGAAGGGAGTAGAAGAAAGTGAATTCATTTTGAAAACAATCTCTACACTTGGAATCAAGTCGGAAGTTGAACTGGATTTGACTTTGGCACGTGGACTGAACTATTATACTGGAGCTATTTTCGAAGTCAAGGCGCTCGATGTGCAGATTGGTAGTATCAGTGGCGGTGGACGATATGACAACTTGACAGGTGTATTCGGTATGGATGGAATGTCGGGAGTGGGTATCTCTTTCGGTGCCGACCGTATATACGATGTGTTGAATCAGCTTGATTTGTATCCGGAAGATGCATCATTCGGTACTCAGCTTTTGTTTGTCAACTTTGGAGAAGCAGAAGTAGCGTATGTACTTCCAGTATTAGCTAAGGTACGTGCAGCTGGAATTCGTGCTGAAATTTATCCTGACAGTGCAAAAATGAAGAAGCAGATGAGTTATGCAAATGCGAAGGCTATTCCGTTTGTTGCTATAGTGGGAGAGAATGAAATGAACGAAGGCAAGGTCATGCTGAAAAACATGGCTACTGGCGAACAGAACTTGCTGGCTCCTGAAGAATTGATCGCTGCTATACGCTGATAGAAAGAAAATTTTTATTTGTTATTTCTCACCCCCTTCACATGCTTGATGCGATGTGAAGGGGGTGAATTGTATATATATATCGACTATTCAAGCAAACCAAATCATAGGCTGAATTTATCTGGAAAAGTAATTTCTATATGTGCATTAATTTATCAGCTTATTTGCCGGAATTTATCCTGATGTTTTTTTTTATTTTGTACAAAAAAATAAAAAATATCATCATGTTTTTACTAAAAGAAGCTGATAAATTTTGAAGGGTAAATGAATATTCTTGATTAGATCTTATTTTAAACTATAAATTGGAATTTTCCTCCAGTAAGATATTTCAGTAATACAAACGTAATTGGCTTGTAAGTAAATCATCAAAAGGATGCAATCGGCACGAAATATCACCGCTCTATTTTTGCATCAGAAAAAATTAGTAGCGAAGGATGATTAAAACTAACAAGATGTTTCTTACAGCTTCGGCGATGATTCTAAGTGTCAGTGCCCAGGCTTTTACTTTAAAAGGTGTGGTTGTTGATAACTCAACGAAAGAGCCGCTTATTGGAGCAACTGTTCAAGTAGGTGGAACCACGACAGGAGTTATTACTGATATCGACGGACGGTTCGAAATTAAAGATATAAAAGGTAAAACATGTACGTTGATTGTACAGTATGTTTCGTATAAGACGCAGGAAATTGTTGTAGAAAAAGGACAGAAGGATGAGCTGGTTATAGCACTTGCTCCCGATAATCAGCAGCTTGATGAGGTTACGGTGGTAGCTAAAAAAAATCTGGAGAATGAACGTTCGTTGATGATGGAGCGTCAGAAGTCGAGTGTAGCTATCGAAAATATCGGGGCGAAGGAAATGAGTACAAAGGGAATTTCCAATGTAGAAGAAGGCGTGAAGAAGATTACCGGTGTGTCGGTTGCTTCGGCTGGACAAATCATCGTACGCGGACTAGGTGACCGTTACAGCACGACGACATTGAACGGGTTGCCTATTGCTTCTCCCAATCCTGATCACAAGTTGATACCGCTTGACTTGTTCCCATCTTCTACCGTGAAGAATATTACCGTAAGTAAAGTCTATGAGGCCAATTCGTTTGCCGATTATTCAGGAGCACATATCGACATCGGTACAAAAGAGCAGACTGGTGAAGATTTTTTCAGCCTTTCGTTTAATACCGGGGGCAAGTTCAATACTTTAGGAAAAGATACTTATCAGATGGATCGTGATGGAACTTTGTTTAAAACTCCGTCACTCGACAATAAGTTACGTGATATGTCGCTAGTGGATTTTGAGGAATATGCCGGAAAAAACCAGTTGTTCAATACCAGTTTTGATGTATCTCGCAGTAAGTCTTTACCTGAATTTGGTGGAAACGTAGGGTTCGGAAAGAATTTTGATATAAACGGGAATACTCTTAGCTTGCTGGCTTCAATGGGGGTAAGCAATGAACAGCAAACGATGCTTGATGCCAGTGTACGTACGCTGGAGGCTACCGGAACCACATTGAATGATTTCAGTTATGACAGTTATTCCAGTGAACTGAAGATTGCCGGATTAGGTAGTCTGGGATATAGTTTCCGTAAGCAAGACCAGTTGAATTATACTTTTTTCTATGCCCGTAATGCGATAGACAATTATATGCTTCGTGAAGGATATGATTATGAAGATCATAACTTGATTGGAAGCAATAACGTAACGCATGTCTATACACTGCAAAACCATCAGTTGGGTGGAAAACACTTTTTCGGTGACAAATGGAGTATGAACTGGAGTGGTTCGTATAGCAAGACTTCGAGTGATGAACCCGACCGCCGGCAGATTATGTTTATCAGAGAAGGTAGTGAAATCAATTTGTTTAAGCTGAACCGTCAGGAAACCATGCGTTATTTTGGTGTACTTGATGAAAAAGAATGGGTAGGCAATCTGTCGGGTGACTATAAATTTGGAAACCAGAACAAGTTGCAGGCTGGATTTACTTACAAGGACAAGACACGCGACTATAGCTCAACTCGCTTTTACTATAATTTGAATAAGTTGAATCCGGTGATTGGAGGTGAAGAGGATATTTATACACCTTCCGGTTTCCTGAATCAGGAAGCTATAGAAAGTGGACTTGTTTCCATCTCACGCTCTCAGCAGCCCAAAGACAGTTATACAGCTGGAAATAAAATTTATGCAGGATATATTTTAGCTGATATTTATCCGGTAGAAGCTCTATTGGTGAATGTGGGAGTACGCTATGAAAGCAGTAAGCAGTGGGTGAATTATGCAGAAGACGGAGGAAAGTTACAGCGCCGTGACTTAAACAGTAACGATTTGTTTCCTGCCATGAACTTACGTTATCAGCTGGATAAAAGAAACAGTCTTCGTTTTTCATTCTCGCGTACAGTGACGCGTCCTTCATTTATCGAAATGGCTCCTTTCCTTTATCAGGAATCGTATGGTTCGGCACAGATCCGAGGTAATGCGGATTTGAAGAACGGTTATAACTATAACCTTGATTTGCGTTATGAGTTCTTTGGAGAAAATGGTGACATGTTCTCGGCAACAGCTTATTATAAACATTTGGAAGACCCTATTGAGCAGATCCAGCAATTGTCGGGAGGAGCTACTATCCATTCGTTCCAGAATGCCAATAATGGTATGGCTGCCGGTCTGGAAGTTGAATTCCGTAAAGAACTGATACGTGATTTACGTTTGGGAGCCAATGCTTCGTTTATGTATACTGACGTAAAGCTTCCCGAAGGAGGAGCGTATACCAATACTCAGCGTGCTTTGCAAGGAGCATCTCCTTATCTGGTGAATGCTGATATCACTTATACTCCGCGTCTGGATGATGTGAAACAGTTGAGTGCAGCTTTGGTCTATAACCTGCAAGGTCCTCGTATTCAGTCGGTCGGTATTTCCGGACTGGGAGATGTCAAGCAGCAGCCGGTACATACTATGAATTTTGTGGGTAGCTTTAAATTCAATGAAAAGGTTTCATTAAAACTACAGATAAACGACTTGCTCAACCAGCCTGTTATCTTTAAGCAGGAAGTTCCTTCTACAGGAGAAAAGGTAGAAGTTGAGCGTTTCAAACGTGGAAGCAGTTTTGAAATCGGTGTGACATATAACTTATAATCGAAATAAATTCTAAACAACTAACTTAAACAAAACATTTTGAGTATGAAAAAGAATTGGAAGTTTGCAACAATGGCATTGATAGCAGGTGTTTCTCTTTTTGCAACCTCTTGCAGTAGTGATGAAGATCCTGTCAATAATCCGGGTGATGGAGGTGAAGATACCTATGTTCTTGACAGTGATATTACCGAAAATGTAACGTTGGAAACTGGAAAAACTTATACACTCAACGGAGGTGTGCATGTAAAATCGGGAGCAACTCTTACTATTCAGCCGGGAGTTACTATCGTTGCACAACATGATGAAACAGTAGATTATATTCTTATCGAACAGGGAGCTAAGATTGATGCGCAGGGTACAGCTGCACAGCCTATTGTCATGACTTCTGAAAAGAAAGAAGCAGGAGCGTGGGGAGGTTTGCATATCTGCGGTTATGCTCATACAAATAATGGATCGGGAAAATCAGAAATAGGTAATGCACCTTATGGAGGAAACAATGATGCTGACAACTCTGGTACATTGAAATATATCCGTTTGGAATATACCGGATATGCTTTTGATGAAGAACATGAAGCAAACGGAGTTTCTTTCTATGGTGTTGGTAATGGAACTACTGTAGAACATTTGCAGGCTTATCAGGGATCGGACGATGGATTTGAATTCTTTGGAGGTTCTGTCAATGTAAAATATATGGTTGTGACAAGCTGTAGTGACGACTCTTTCGACTGGACTGAAGGATGGAACGGGAAAGCACAGTTCCTGGTTGCTTATCAGGAAGGTGAATCTTCACTGGGATATGCTTGCGACTGCCTGATGGAATGTGACAATAATGGTACTAACAATGCGGCAACTCCGGTTGCACATCCGACAATTGCCAATGCTACTTTGATTGGAAACGGTGGAGATGCTCAGGGAGTACGCTTGCGTGCCGGTACTCAGGTAGAACTTTACAATACAATCATAACAGGCAAAGGCAAACCGCTGACAGTGGAAACAAATGAAACAGAGAATGCTTTAAAGGATGGTACTTCAAAACTGGAGTATGTTGCTATCAGTGGTGAATTGTCATCTAAGCAGGGAATCTATACAAATGCAGACTTTGCTCAGGCTACTGGCAATCTGACTAATCAGGAATTCTCATGGACAGGCAAATATGTAGGTACTCTTGACGGAGGAAAAGATTTGTCTGCAGACAGCTTCTTTACTAAAACCGACTATAAAGGTGCTGTAAAGAGCGGTGACGACTGGACTTCTGGTTGGACACTATAATATCAAGTCTTGCCAAGAGGCATACGAACTTCTGCTTTTTATCCGGAACCGGTTGCTGATGCTCGGTTCCGGATTCTTTTTTATTATAGGCTATTCGTTTTCATCCCTATCTTCATCCTGACTGATCAGGCGTGAAGATAGTTTCTTTTTAGGGGTAATTCCCAGTTCTTTCAGCATTTCTGCCTGGCGGATAACATTTCCTTTTCCTGCCGATAATTGTCCGAGTGCGGTATCGTAAGCTGCTGAGGCAGTCTTTAAAGTTTCACCTATACGTTCGAATGTTTCGGTAAAACTTGCTAATTTTTCGTATAAGGCAGTACCTCTTTTTACTATTTCCCGGGTGTTTTTTTCCTGATATTCTCGTTTCCACAGATCGAGTGCCAGCCTGAGTGCTGCTATCAAGTTGGTAGGACTCATCAGGACAACCTTTTTCTTGTAGGCATAGTTCCAGAGATTCGGATCTGTTTGCAGAGCCAGTACATAGGCAGGCTCGTTAGGAATGAACATCATTACGAAATCGAGCGAGGAGATATTATATTTGGAGTAATCTTTCTGACTTAGTTCATCGATATGAGCTTTTACAGAGGATAAATGAGCTTTCAGGTATTGTTCCTGTTCGCTACGTTCAGAGCTGTTTACATAATTGGCATAGGCTGTGAGTGAAACCTTTGAATCGATGATTACCTGACGGTTGTCGGGGTACTTTACCAGAACATCCGGTTGCAGGCGTTGGCCGTTTTCGTTACGTAAAGGTTCTCCATGCTCATCTTTTAAAAATTCCTGGCGGAAATATTCTTCTCCTTCCCGCAGTCCGGAATTTTCGAGAATTGATTCCAATATCATTTCTCCCCAGTTCCCTTGTGTCTTTGAATCACCTTTCAGCGCACGGGTCAAGTTATTGGCTTCGTCACTGATTTGTTTGTTCAGTTGTACCAGTTCCTTAATTTTGTCTTCCAGTGAAAAACGCTGCTTCGATTCTTTGTCGTACACTTCAGCTACCTGATGTTTGAATTCGTTCAGATTTTCTCTGAAAGGCTTTAATAAGTTGCTGAGACTTTCGGCACTTAGTTTATTGAATGATTCTGCCTTCTGCTGGAATATTTTGTTGGCGATGTTTTCAAATTCCATATTGAACTGACGGCGTAATTCTGCTACTTCTTGCTTTTGTGCATCCAGCTTTTCTTGCCACATCTGTTTTTCTACCTGTTGCAACTCTTCTACATGTTTCTGCTGTAATTTCATCTGTGTTTGTAATGCCGATACTTTACGTGATGCCAACAGATATCCCAAAGTGATTCCGGCAGCCAGTCCTATTAATAAAAATATGATTTCCATTATTCTTCCTTATTTGTTTATTCTGCTTGTTACCTTGTATAATTATAAAATTTTTCTCCGTAAACACTTTTACCAAGATTTTTGTCAGGGGCTTTGGGCTTTGCTTGTGCATGCATAATCCCCTTTGCGAAGTTAGGAAAAAACCGGAAACCCTAAAAAAGATTAGAAATTTATCCATTATCTTCTTTAAAAAGAGTGATAACTGATTTATTTTTTATATGTTTGCATCGTTATTTGTTCATACATTTAATAATAACTTTAATCATTTATGAAACGCACCAAATTTATCACCCTAACTGTTGGAATGTTTTTTGCTCTTTCTTCATTTGGAAATACTTCTGAAGATCCGTTGAAAATTGTACAGAAAAGTATTTTGGAAGATCCTCTTATGGAACAAGTAAGCCGGATGGCTCATCATACAGTATCGACTGGTCTTAATGCTGGGGATGGATACGGTGAAGTATGGATACGTGATTTCAACACTTTTATACAAGTAGCCATGGATGTCATGCCTGACCAGCAAGTTCAGGAATGTCTGAACACTTTTTTTCATTTTCAGGGAGAAGGTGGTGACATTGTAGACGGATATATGGATATCCGTAAAGCTAATTTGAATGATCCGGAGGGTTACCGTTATCGTCTGTCTGAAACCTGTCCACAGTATGCTGCTCATAAAAATACAGTAGAAACCGATCACGAAACGTCATTGGTACAGGCTGTTTATCAATATGTAAAAAAGAGCCAAAACACAGCATATCTGCAAACTGTAATTAACGGAAAAACGGTAGAACAGCGTATGGATGAGGCTCTGCAATACCTCATGAATGAAAAATTCAACAAACAATATGGATTAATTACAGGAGCTACTACCGCCGACTGGGGAGATGTACAGCCTGAGCACCCTTGGGGGGTAGCGATTGATGAGAATACGCATTATACCATTGATATTTACGACAATGCCATGCTGGTGCTGGCTATTGACAACTTTAAGGAAATTGCGGTAAACAAGACATATGGAGAGAAATGGGAGGGTGTAAAAAAACAACTGATAACCAATATCCGCAAACATTTGTGGGACAGCCAGCGTCAGAAATTTATTCCACACATCTATCTGAATGGTTCTCCTTTCCCTGAAACATTTGATGAAAATCAGGTGTATTATCATGGTGGCACAGCAGTTGCCATTTTGGCTGGTCTGCTTACAAAAGAAGAAATAGCACATGCCAATCAGCGTATGTTGGAAAATGTAGAAAAAGCACATGCCCAGACTATCGGTCTGACTATGTATCCGACTTATCCGACAGGCAGTTTTCAGAATGTAGGAATGCATCCCTACGGTTATCAGAATGGAGGAGACTGGACATGGTTTGGTGCCAGAATGATTTGGGGACTGACAGAAAATGGTTTTATAAAGGAAGCTTATGAAGAGCTGAAGCCAATGCTGGAAAGAGTGGTAGAGAACAAAGGGTTCAATGAGTGGTACACTCCGGCAGGAGAACCAAAAGGTTCAGGCACTTTCCGTGGTGAGGCTGGTGTTTTGTGCAGAGCCATCGAAGGTTTGCGGAAATGGGCAGAAAACTATCAGTCTGTATCAGTTGAGGAAGCTCAAGGAGGTATGGTATTATTCACTTTCGGGCAATCAAATTCTGCCAATCATGGTGTTGGAAAATATCAACCGGAGCATCAGGTTTACAACTATTTCGAAGGTCGTCTTTATCCTTCTTCCGATCCACTGATTGGAGCGACTGGCTACGGAGCCAGCGTGTGGAATCGTTTGGCAGATAAACTGATCGATGAGAAAATAACGACGAAAGTCACTTTAGTTCCCATCGGTGTAGGAGGTGTAGAAATAGCAGCCTGGGCTAAGGGAGGCTATTTGTATGATAAACTGACCCAAACTATTGCCCAGTTGAAGGAACAAGGACTCATTCCCGACTATATCCTGTGGCATCAGGGAGAAACCGATAATATTAAGAATACTTCGAAAGAAGAATATATTCGTCAGTTTGAGACTATCCGCGAAGCTTTTAGAAGCCAGGGCATCGAAAGTCCTATTGGTATAGCTATTGCTTCTTATCATCCAGAATGTATAGATAGTGAAGATGGTAACGATTCTCAGATACGAGAGGCACAACAAGCTCTCTGCAAAAAGTACAGCGATCTTTTCATCGGTCCGGATACCGATAAATTGAACAAAGCCCTTCATCGTCCCGACGGAGTACATTTTTCTCACATCGGTCTCGATGCGCATGCAGACGGATGGGTTAAAGCCATAAAGAAAGTCAGATAAGTGTCAGCGCTGTCTGAGTATATGTCAGAAAATCGTGCCAGAATGTCAGTTTATGCTTCTGGCACGATTTTCGCTATTTATATAGCGTCCGGCAGAAAAGAAAAGCCATGGACAGTTTAATCAAGTATAAACAATAAAAAATATAAAGACTATGAACATTAAACCATTAGCAGACAGAGTCCTGATTCTTCCGGCTCCTGCAGAAGAAAAAACAATCGGCGGTATTATCATTCCTGATACAGCAAAAGAAAAACCATTGCAGGGTGAAGTTGTGGCAGTAGGAAATGGCACAAAGGATGAAGAAATGATATTGAAAGTTGGCGATACAGTATTATATGGAAAATATTCAGGTACTGAAATCGAACACGACGGAGTAAAATATCTGATGATGCGTCAGAGTGACGTTCTCGCAGTTTTGGGATAATTCATAAGTTGAACTTTTAAAACATTAAGATTATTATGGCAAAAGATATTCTCTTCAACATTGATGCTCGCGATCAGTTGAAAAAAGGTGTAGACGAATTGGCTAACGCTGTTAAAGTAACTCTCGGCCCGAAAGGTCGTAATGTTATTATCGAAAAGAAATTCGGTGCACCTCATATTACAAAAGACGGTGTAACAGTTGCTAAGGAAGTTGAATTGAGCGATCCGTTCCAGAATACAGGTGCACAGTTGGTTAAGTCTGTAGCTTCAAAGACTGGTGATGATGCTGGTGACGGTACTACTACTGCTACTGTATTGGCTCAGTCTATCGTGGGTGTTGGTTTGAAGAATGTTACAGCTGGTGCAAACCCGATGGATTTGAAACGTGGTATTGACAAGGCTGTTGCTAAAGTTGTAGAATCAATCAAAGCACAGGCTGAAACAGTAGGTGATAACTACGATAAGATTGAACAGGTTGCAACTATTTCTGCAAACAATGATCCGGTTATCGGTAAACTGATTGCTGATGCAATGCGTAAGGTTTCTAAAGATGGTGTAATCACTATCGAAGAAGCAAAAGGTACTGATACTACTATCGGTGTAGTAGAAGGTATGCAGTTCGACCGTGGTTATTTGTCAGCTTACTTCGTAACTGATACAGAAAAGATGGAATGTGTGATGGAACACCCATACATCTTGATTTACGATAAGAAGATTTCTAACCTGAAAGATTTCTTGCCTATCCTTGAACCGGCAGTTCAGAGCGGACGTCCTTTGTTGGTTATTGCCGAAGATGTTGACAGTGAAGCATTGACAACATTGGTTGTAAACCGTCTGCGTGGCCAGTTGAAGATTTGTGCAGTGAAGGCTCCAGGCTTCGGCGACCGTCGTAAAGCTATGTTGGAAGATATCGCAGTATTGACTGGTGGTGTAGTTATCAGCGAAGAAAAAGGTTTGAAACTGGAACAGGCTACTATTGAAATGTTGGGTACTTGCGATAAGGTAACTGTTTCTAAGGAAAATACTACTATCGTAAACGGTGCTGGTCAGAAAGAGTTGATTCAGGAACGTATCAACCAGATTAAGGCTGAAATGAAGAATTCTACTTCTGATTATGATAAAGAAAAACTTCAGGAACGTCTGGCTAAATTGTCAGGTGGTGTAGCTGTTCTTTATGTAGGTGCTGCCAGCGAAGTAGAAATGAAAGAAAAGAAAGACCGTGTAGACGATGCGTTGTGTGCTACTCGTGCTGCTATCGAAGAAGGTATTGTACCGGGCGGTGGCGTAACTTACATCCGTGCTATTGACGCATTGGAAGGCATGAAGGGTGACAATGCAGATGAAACAACTGGTATCGAAATAATCAAGCGTGCTATTGAAGAGCCACTTCGTCAGATTGTAGCCAATGCCGGAAAAGAAGGAGCAGTGGTTGTACAGAAAGTACGTGAAGGTAAAGGTGATTTCGGATACAATGCACGTACCGATGTTTACGAACACTTGCATGCAGCCGGTGTTGTAGATCCTGCTAAAGTAACTCGTGTTGCACTTGAAAACGCAGCTTCTATTGCAGGAATGTTCTTGACTACAGAGTGTGTCATCGTAGAAAAGAAAGAAGAAAAACCTGAAATGCCGATGGCTGCTCCGGGTATGGGCGGTATGGGTGGCATGATGTAATCTTCCCCTTTTCTATAATAAAAAACGGAAACCTCTCGTTCAGGGAAATCTAGACGGGAGGTTTTCTTGTTTTTGGAGATATTGTTTTTTGATTGATAATGCTTTTTTCTGACTCTAACTCTATTTTGTGCCTTCGGAAGTAAAAAGGTTTATGTAGAAAGAGATTAATTGGCTTTCAGTTTCTATTTTCTGATTTTTTTTGTATCTTTCCAAATAGAGATAAAATGTTAGGAGGAATTGATATGACAAAAGAAGAATTGATGCGTAAAGCCATAGAACTTTCAGTACAAAATGTAGCTGAGGGAGGAGGACCGTTTGGTGCAGTTATTGCTAAAAATGGTGAGATTATTGCGATGGGAGTAAATCGTGTAACTCCGGATTGTGACCCTACGGCACATGCTGAAGTTAGTGCTATCCGTACGGCTGCAAAGATATTAGGGACTTTCGATTTGAGCGGGTGTGAGATTTACACTTCCTGTGAACCCTGTCCGATGTGTCTGGGAGCTATTTACTGGGCACATTTAGATAGAATGTATTATGGAAATAGTAAGAAGGATGCTGCTGATATAGGTTTTGATGACGCCTTTATATATGAAGAACTTGATTTGAAACCGGCAGACCGTAAGCTGAAGTCTGAAGTGTTATTGCCTGAGGAGGCTATTAAAGCTTTCCGTGATTGGGAAAATAAAACTGATAAAGTAGAATATTGATATCGTTTAAAATTAGAAAGCACCACGGATTACGCTGATCTCGGAAATCTGTTATCGGTTTTTGAACAGTGTAATCTGTGGTGCTTTTTTGACACACAGCTTAATTTCTTATTTGCTTGTAATTTACATTTTCATTGCTTTTTTCAGACATGCTGATTAATCAGTGCTGTTATCGTGTCATCGTTTCCCAAATCTTCACATGGTTTTCTTCCATGATGAGGAAACTTTTTACGAATAGTTTTTTAAGCTTCTCAATCATCTAGAGTAGTCTTGTTTTATGTTTTGCAACACAAAATTACATCTTTTGAGTATATGTTGTTATGTTGTATAGCATATTTTTGACCTCTCTTTGTATAATTCTTGATGTAAATCAATTTTACAAGCGAAAAATGAATAATAATTGGGTACTGTCAAATAATGATTGCTTAGAACTTTAATCTTGCAAATTCACTTTCGAAGTTGGGGGTAAATACTCCCTTTCCTAAATTGTTTTTTATTTCTTCTATTGACCAGAAACGCCCTCCGTCAAGTTCGTTGCTGGGAGAGATTTCTCCGTTATAAGTAGTACGATGGCAGAATACCAGTTCTTTTTCTCTGTCCGACTCAAAAACATAATGTGTAAGCAGTTCGAAAGTAAAGTCGGAAATGCCGAGTTCTTCTTGAGCCTCTCTTTTTAAGGCCATTTCCACACTCTCACCTAAGTCAATATGTCCTCCAACTGAAGTGTCCCATTTATTGGGCTGAATATCTTTCCATGCAGGACGTTTTTGTAAATATAGCTCACCCTTATCGTTGAAAACATGCAGATGAACTACCGGATGGAGTAATTTACTGCCACTATGACATTCTTTTCGTGTAGCAGCTCCTGTGATATTTCCTTCCTCATCTACTATCGGAAACATTTCTTCATTGTTGTCGAACATAATTATTGTCTGTTAAATGTTAGTGCTTTATTTATTGCTGCAAAGATACTAATTTTAGTGAGACAAGATTGGATAAGGCAAGAAGGAAAGGTATATAGAAGAGGCTGAATTCTATCGGGGATACGGATCAGAATTCAGCCTCAGGCTAGTGATTTCTTAATCAGAAATTTGTATTGTTATTCTATTGAAAACTTTTTAACTTAATTATTTACCTATTGTCAATTATTGTCTATTGGATATTCTGAAAAAATCTTTTTACTTTAAGTTGGTATGTGAAGAAGGAATCAGTTCGAAAATACTTTTGATTCGTTTCATGTCAAATTTAGGAGTACGGTCATAATAATAAATACCGTTTTTCTCTTGCTCAACATCTGTCAGCTGAGTGTAACAGAATCCCATTACATGCTTAGCTCCTTTCAGTGCTTCTACCTGTCCTTGCAAACGTGTATAAAACTCTTCTTCTGTCTGTGGAAGATTACCGTATCCCCATGAGTTTTTACGTTCTTCGGGAGCCATCCATCCTATACCTCCAAATTCATCAACCATATAAGGTTGTCCTTCATATACGGCCAAATATTTTTTATCGCGGCTGTTGCGATAAGGCTCTTCTCCTTCCTTAAATATTAACTGTTCTGATAAACGCGTACCATCTTGTTCATAATTATGGACACTCCAAATATCAGTCAATACATGATCATCTCCACTTGCATCGTTGATAGGACGAGTAGAATCCATAGCTTTTGTCATGTGGTAGATGTCACGGATTAAGCGCGGATAAGAACCGTCACGGCTTCCCCATGTTTCATTGAAAGGAGTCCAGGTTACTAATGATGGGTGGTTACGGTCGCGTACCACAATTTCACTCCATTCACTGATAAAGTTACGTGCCGCAATTTCATCGTTCACATCCATTACCCAGCTTGCACTTTCTCCCCAGGTAATGTATCCCAGTTTGTCTGCCCAATAATAATAACGTTCTTCGAATACCTTCTGATGTAAACGTGCGCCATTGAATCCTGCATTTTTACCTAAAATAATATCATTTTTAAGCGCTTCGTCTGATGGAGCAGTCCATATTCCGTCGGGGTAATATCCCTGATCTAATACCAGTCTTTGGAAATAAGGCTGGTTGTTCAGGTAGAATATTCCATCAGAAATATGTATCTTACGCATGCCGGTATATGATTCGACTTTATCAAGCACTTTTCCTGATTTGTCTTTAACCAGATAAGTCAGTTCATACAAGAATGGTGATTCCGGCGACCATAATTTCATGTTCTTGACCGGAAGTACAATGCATGTGTTGTTAGAGCATGTTGCCTGCTTTTTACTGATAACCTTATCACCGTCTTTCAGTATGATTTCTAATATGTTATCCGATTCCTTGTAAAAGCTGGGGGTAGCTACTAATTGTTTTTGGTCGATATCTGTGCGTATAACCATATCTTTTAAACCTTCTGAAGCAACGGCTTCCATCCAGACAGTTTGCCAGATACCTGTGACACGGGTATAAGAACAACCTCCTGAGAAAAAGTTTGTACATTGTTTTCCACCGGTTTGTTTTCCTCCTCTTAAGTCATCTTTTACTTGAATAACCAGGTTATGAGTGTTTCCTGCCTGTACAAATCGTGTGATATCTATTGCAAAAGATGAGCTTCCTCCCCAGTGTTGCTGAATTTTCTTTCCGTCAATGTATATTTCGCACCAGTAATCTACGGCACCGAAATTCAGGAATATTTTCTTTCCGTTCCAGTTAGCTGGTATGGAAATTTTTCTTTGATACCACATACAGTTTATAAAGTCTGTATGTTTCACTCCAGACAATTCACTTTCCGGACAAAATGGAACTATAATGTTCTTACTGAATTTTTCCGAATTCTGAAGCTGACGGTCAACACCAGACTGTCCGAAATCAAAATCGAAGGTCCATGTACCATTCAGGTTAATCCAGTCTTCCCGTTCAAATTGCGGACGTGGATATTCTTTGCGAGGCAAATCATTAGCTTTAACATTAAATGCTAATGCCAGAAAAAGCGCAGCTGTTGTAATTAGTTTTTTCATCGTTTATTTAGTTAGGGTTAATTATTCGTAAGTATTGGGAAAAGCACTGATACGCAAACGTGCTGCTCCCATAGGTATAAGAGTTATGTTTTCTTTTTCTCCTTTAGGCGCATTCGTTTCAGGTAGTTCATGACAAAGTCCATACTGATCTACCTTCCATGAAGGTACTTTACGGCCTATTGCTTTGATTTCTATTGGACAACTTTCCTGAGTAAATGGGAAGTTGTTATCAGGCCAGTTTTTCCGAATAACTTCAAAATTCTTTAAAGCATTTTCTTTATCCAGAACAAGAGAATAATTCCAAGCAGATGCAGGGAATATCTCAAATGAAGGCCAGTTTTCTGCATTTGCATCGTTTTGCCATTGTGAATCTCCGATAGCAGTCTGACGGCTGTCACGCTTAATGTATTTTTCTTGTATCTTTAGCGAGAAGGTTAGTGGACCGTAATCGATACTCACACTGTTTTTATTGACTTGCCATGTGCGTAAGTTTAGATGCATCGGCACATTCAGCTCTATAACATCATCGTTGCTCCATGTTCGTTGGATACGGACATATTGTCCTGCTATTAATGAAGTCTTTACCTTTTTACCATTAATTTTGATGGAAGCGTCTGGACTCCATGATGGAATTCGCAGATAAAGAGGGAAATCTACATTTTTTTCTGTCTGGACTAATAGTTGTATAGACTCTTCGAAAGGATAATTGGTCTTTTCTATAAGTTTTATTTTCTGATTATTCCCAACTGTAATATCCGCCTGGCAGGATGCATATAGGGCGAGTGCTGCTCCGTTGTCGGGAGTTGCCAATACAAGGTGTTCGGCATAATAAGGCCATCCTTGGGCATGATTATGCTGACAACAACGACAACTGAAAGGATTCATTGCTAAAAATGGTCCAGAGTTGTCAATTCCGGGGTGGTGGTTTTGCGCATCGCTGGTAACCTGGTTAGGACTAGTTATATAACGCAGTGCTTTAAAGTTGGGCATTGTTGCAGCCGGATAGGTATTGAATGCAACATCTTCACAGTTTTCAGCCCAAAAAGGATCACCTGTAATTTTTAGCATGATTTCATCAGAGGCCATTTGTTCTACCATACCACAGGTTTCAACTCCTTGTCGTGGATCAATATATCCCATGCGAGCATTTTCGTCAGCTCCAAACATGCCTCCCGGAACTTGTCCAAAGGTACGTCTGATCAGATGATGTACATTATAACTAGCTGCCAGCATAGCAGAATCTTTACTTAGTAAGTAATAGGTAGCTGGCTCTCTGAAGCATTGAGCTATATTTACGTTATGCCAGTTGGGCAATGATGAAGGTTTTGTCCAGTCGGCTGTATTACGGTGTATTTTCTCAGCAAGTTCAAGGAGAAAAGCTTCACCTGTATGATTATATAACCAATATACACTCAGCAGATTATCTCCTCCGCGGCTGTTTTCCCAGTAATCTTCCAGAAATTTTTCATCAGCCAGATTAAGCTGCCATTTAAAATAGTTGGTCATTAAGTCGAGTACCCGGGAATCATTGGAATATTCGTAATATGACTGTAAGCACCAGAGCATAATCATCTGTGCCCAAAGTTCAGGCTTGTCACCTCTCATATTAATAGGACCGAATGAACCATCAGGACGCTGACTTTTTAAGGTTGCTTCAATCCAGATTTTAGCTTCATCAATCATTTTTTTGTCTTTTAGAATATACGCAAGATTGCCATATCCTTTGAGCCAGTAAGGAACCTCTTCCCATCCGTGATCTCCTTGTGTGGTAAGCCATGCATTATTATTTTTTTTCCAACCATGCACTGATTTCATTCAGGTGGCCGGTTAATCCGTCTCTCTGACGTATCAGATACTCTTTCAACCAACCTTCGGGTTGAATACTTCCGACGGGTAGTTTTATGAAGTGTTGGGGCAATAACGGCAAACGATTATTGACATAATTAGAGGTGGAATTACCAAGAACTGGTTTTTCTACCATTGTAATGCTTTCATCCTGATGGGGCGCTTTTATCTGTCCACAAGAAGATAGCAGTATGATTACCGTGGAATAAATAGCTGTTTTGATATTCATATTTCTCATAGCTAATCGATTTTTTTCTCTGTTGCAAAAATTGTGTTTTTAAGAAAGAATCAACAAAAAAAATAAGTACATTAATGAAAAAAACTGACCATTTTTGTTTTACTGACAATAAAATTTGAATCTTTGGAGTGAAAAAGATAAATTTTACGTACTTTTGACAAAAAAGTTGGCATTTATTTTCTAATGTTCTGTATTATTTTTGTTTCTCTAGATATTTTTAGTTTATGAAATTGAATATAATTTTCTTTTTAGGGATAGTTGTCTTGGGGGGATTATCATGTAAGGATTCGGGGAAAAATCAGTTAAAAGTAGAGGATGACTATTTTATTAATCCTATTTTTTCTTCTGGAAGTAATCCTAATGCTTTATTTTATGGAGGAAAGTATTATTATACTCATGAAACAAATGATATGATTCTACTTTGGGAAACTAATGATATAACAGATATGGGTAGTGCTGTTTGTAAAGAAGTTTGGCGACCTACTGATCCCAATAGTATGCATAACTTGTGGGCTCCGGAGATACATCGGATTAATGATAAATGGTATATTTATTATGCTGCTGATGACGGAAATACGGACAATCATCAAATATATGTATTAGAAAATGATGCACGAACTCCGATGGAGGGAACTTTTAAACAGAAAGGTCCTATTATGACTAATCAGGAGTGGAACTGGGGAATACATGCATCTACTTTTGTGCATAAAGGTGTGCAGTATCTTATTTGGTCAGGATGGCCTAAGCGACGCATTATGGAAGAAACCCAATGTATTTACATTGCAAAAATGAAAAATCCATGGACTTTAGACGGAGAACGTATTATGTTATCTTCGCCGGAATATAACTGGGAACGGCAGTGGGTTAATCCTGATGGAAGTCGTACTGCCTATCCGATTTATGTAAACGAAGCTCCTACATTTTTATATTCTAAGGATAAGAAAAATTTGATTATATATTATTCAGCTAGTGGATGCTGGTCTCCTTATTATTGTATCGGAATGTTAAGCTGTAGTGCTGATGCTGATTTATTGGATCCGAAGTCTTGGAAAAAAGCAACAGATCCGGTATTTTATCAATCTCCGCAAGACAGTGTGTGGGGACCAGGCAGTCCCTCATTTATCCCTTCTCCAGATAGTACAGAATGGTATATGCTTTATAATGCAAGAAATATACCTAATGGAATTACCGGAGAAAGTGAGAGTAGAACACCACGCTTACAGAAGATTTCATGGGATGAGAATAATATGCCGATATTAGGTAAGCCTGTCCGTTTAGGAAAGCCATTACCTAAGCCTTCGGGTATCGTTAAAAAGTGATTTAGAGATATAAAAAGACAACCTAGAAACTTTTAAGGTTGTCTTTTTTGTGTAAATATGATAGTAGTCTGTTAGTAATCTTGTTGATTCATTTAAATATTTTGCCTAAACCATAATCATCTGAATATTGCTAGTTTGAAGTATTCTTTAATTCTGGTACAGTTTGATACTGCTTTCTGAATGTACTTTTTGGGAGAGTTGCATGGTGTATCTCTTTGCCGTATATGGACTCTTGTCAGCCGTAAGTGAAGTTGGCATGTGTTATTATTAGATGTGATATTTGTTTTTGAGAATTATATCTTTGTTTATTCAAATTACTATTTCTATGTGTATTCGAATCTCGTGTTTGTTTAGATGTCAGGAGGTATTCTTGATAAAGAAGGCAAAAATATAATAATTTTAATTCATTTTCTGTGCAAAAAAAATTTCTTTCCTCTCTTTAACTTATAAAAAATCATTTTTTAATTAATAAAAATACGCATTAAATACAAAATGTGCGTTTAGTAGCCTATTTAGTTATACTTCTTTCATTTATGTAAAATAAAATCTATTAATTTTTCATCTTATTGCCAATTTTTATGCTAACTTTGCAAAGTGAATATTATATTCTATAAAAGATTTTTAAAGAAAGGGAAAATATGATTACTGCAAATTTGACAGGCTATTTGGGTTATAATCAGGAACTGGTTTTTCGTAATGTTAAATCGCGCGATGTTTATTAGTGAGTTTTTCCTCCCTAAAATCTGTTTTTGCATTCTTCCTGTCTTTGTGTAGATAGGGTTATTTATAAGTTAAGCTTGTTGAAAGTTGTATTACTTGAGTTTGTACGACAGATTTTGAATACGGTTAAAAGTCTTATTTCCTTGGTGCAGCTTTATAAAGTTTTTGAGAAAAGTTTATAAAGTCAGGTGTGTGGCTGTAAATAAAAACAGTGGATTTTATTTTTATTGCTTACACCTTATATAATATATTATAGAGATACGTATATGATTTATATGTGCCAGGAATTTAATGGGGTAGAAATGAACAACTATTTATTAATCATTAATTTTATATTAACAGGCAAAAGATGAAAAGATTAAGTCTTTGGTTACTCTTTTTTGCAGTGTTAGGTATCCAGTCAGCATTGGCCCAGACGTATAAGGTCAAGGGTAATGTCGTGTCGAAATCCGACAACGAGCCGCTGATTGGTGTATCTATCTTGCAGAAAGGAACTACTAATGGGGTGGTTACCGACATCGATGGTAACTATGAGCTGCAGATCCAGGGTGGTGAAGCCACGTTGGTTTTCTCTTATATCGGTCTGCAAACGCAGGAATTGAAAGTAAACGCACGAACCGGTGTGCTGAATGTCGCCATGGAAGACGACTCACACCTGATGGACGACGTGGTAGTCGTGGCGTACGGTGTTCGTAAGAAAGGAACAATCGCCGGTTCTGTATCGACCGTGAAAAATGACAAGCTGGAAAACGTGCCTGCTCCGAGCTTCGACCAGGCATTGCAGGGACAGACTACCGGTCTGTCGGTCATCTCAAACTCAGGTGAGCCCAGCAAGGCTGCCACTTTCCAGATCCGTGGTACCAACTCTATCAACTCGGGTACCGCACCGCTTTTCATTCTTGACGGTGTACCTATCTCAAGCTCAGATTTCAATACGATAAGTCCTAGCGACATCGAGTCAATTTCTGTATTGAAAGACGCATCTTCTACCTCTATCTATGGTGCACGTGCCGCAAACGGTGTGGTTGTAATCACTACCAAGCGCGGTCTGTCGATGGACAAGGCTAAGGTTACTTTCCGTGCACAATATGGTTTTTCTCAGCTGGCCCAGAACAACTGGAATATGATGAATACCGCCGAACGTATTCAGTACGAAAAGGAACTCGGACTCGATACGGGAAAGGATTACGACGTGCTCTCGCGTACGGACGTAAACTGGCTGGACATGGTGTTCAACGACCGTGCACCGCTGCAGAACTATGAAGTTTCGGTGAACCGTGCTACCGACCGCCTGAACTATTTCGTATCAGGAGGCTTCTACGATCAGGACGGTATCGCACAGAGCTCTACTTTCCGCCGTTATAACATGCGTGCCAACGCCGAAGTAAAGGCTAGCAACTGGCTGAAGGTGGGTACCAACTCGATGGTGGCTTACGAAGAAGTGGAACAGGCCGACGACGGTTCGTATGCGCTGTACACTCCTATCTCGGCTTGCCGCTTCATGCTTCCTTACTGGAATCCGTACAACGAAGACGGCTCGCTGGCTTCGGAAAACGACGGCACATGGACCGGAACAGGTTCGAACCCGATCGAATGGATGGCAAACAATCCGGTAACCAACAAGAAGTACAAGGTGCTGTCTACCGTGTTTGCCGAAATCACTCCGATAAAGAACCTGACTATCCGCGCACAGTTCGGTGCCGATTACTCGCACTCTACCGCATTCATGCAGTCGTTCCCGAGCTACATCATCAACAACGAAATGGGTACGGCAGGACGTAACTCTTCGGACATGCTGAACCTGACCGAAACAACTACCGTAAACTACCGCTGGGAACTGAACAGCGACCACTCGTTCAACTTCCTGCTGGGACAGGAAGGCGTAGATTATCGCTCGGAAGGTTTTCAGGTTATCACCTCCGGACAGTCGAATGACTTCCTGACAAACATCAGTTCGGGTACACGTGCTTCATCGTGGGCCGACTCTACGACCTCTTATTCGTACTTGTCTTTCTTCGGACGTGGCGAATATAACTACAAGGATCTGTATTACGCTGACTTCTCCGTACGTGCGGATGCTTCTTCACGTTTCGGTACCGGCAACCGCTGGGCAGGATTCTGGTCGCTGGGCTTCATGTGGAACTTGAAGAGCGAACCGTTCCTGAAAGACATCGAATGGCTGAGCAGCGCACAGATCGCACTGAGTACAGGTACTTCGGGTAACTCTTCTATCCCCGACTACGATCACCTGGCACTGGTTTCAGGTAAAGCCAATTACGAAGATCAGGCCGGTATCTATCCGTCGCAGAGCGGAAACGAGGATTTGAGCTGGGAAAAACTCTGGTCGAGCAACGTAGCTCTGCGCCTGGGATTCATCGACCGCATCAACCTCGATATCGAATTCTATAACAAGAAAACAACCAACATGCTGATGCTCGTGCCCGACTCTTACGCACTGACCGGCGAAGGAGAACACTGGGACAACATCGGTGCCATGCTGAACCGTGGTGTGGAATTCAACGTAAGCGCCGACGTGATCCGTACGAAAGACTTTGTATGGAGCGTAAACGCCAATGCATCGTACAACAAGAACAAGCTGCTGGAACTCTACAACGGAGTACAGGAATACGAAGTTTCTACTACTGCTACCAAGCTGGTTGTAGGACACTCTGTAAGTGAATTCTATATAAACCGCTATGCCGGAGTAAATCCTGCCAACGGTGACGCCCTGTGGTATACCAAGGACGGACAGATTACCAACGAATACAACGAAGGCGACAAGGTGATGACCGGAAAGACTTTCGACGCTCCCTGGCAGGGCGGTTTCGGAACATCGCTGGCATGGAAGGGTTTCTCGCTCGCCGCTCAGTTCAGCTGGGTAGCCGACCGCTGGATGTTCAACAACGACCGCTACTTTGAAGAAAGCAACGGACTGTATGCCGCATACAACCAGTCTAAACGTCTGCTGTACGACCGCTGGAAACAGCCGGGCGACATCACCGACATTCCTCGTCACGGAGTCACTCCTCAGTTCGACGACCGTTTCCTGGAAAATGCTTCCTTCCTGCGTCTGAAGAACGTTACGCTGGCTTATGCCTTCCCGCAGCGCCTGCTGAGCAAGACCAATTTCTTCAGCTCGGCAAGAATCTACCTGCAGGGACAGAACCTGCTGACGTTTACCGGATTTACAGGTCTTGACCCTGAATCTTCTTCAAACGTATACAAGGCACAGTATCCTATGTCAAGACAGTTTACACTTGGTGTAGAGGTTTCATTTTAATTAATATAGAAAAGAAAAATGATCAAAAAAATAAAGAAATATTTCATATTGTCTGCTATAGCCCTGCTTGCTACTTCCTGCCTCGACAAATATCCGGAAGATGCTATCCAGCAGGACAAGGCCATCAATACTGTAGACGATGCCAACCTGGCTGTAATCGGTATATACGATGCCTTCAAGAGCTCTTACCTGTACTCCGGATACCTGACTCTGCTGCCCGACTTGCAGGCCGATTTTGTGTATGCCGTAAACGGATACTCCAATACCTACGGTGATATCTGGCGCTGGAAAGACATCCATCCTACCAACGAACAGGTGGAAGCTGTATACGGCGCACTGTATGGCGTGATCAACCGCTGTAACTTCCTGCTCGACAACGTAGAGAAAGTTAAGAAGTCTATCAAGACCGATGCCGATTACGACCGTCTGGACCAGTACTGCGGAGAGGCTTACTTCGCACGTGCACTGGCTTACTCGGAACTGGTAAAGATGTACTGCAAGCCTTACGAAAGCGATGAGGACGCAGCCAACCAGCTGGGTGTAGTCATCACCGAACACTACAAAGGCAACGAACCGATCGTACGTGCCAACCTGAAGGATTCGTACCAGTTCATTCTGGACGACCTGGACAGAGCAGCCGAACTCCTGAAACTGGAAGACGACTACAGCTCGGCTACCGACGGAGCGCTGTACGACTCTCCTTACTTCAGCGAATATACCGTACATGCCCTGCGCGCACGTATCTCGCTGTACATGAAGCGCTGGGATGATGCCATCAAATATTCATCGAAGGTGATAGACGACGGATATTATGCTCTGTCAAGCTGCAATCAGAATATCTCGTCGGGCGTAAGCTACTATAAATACATGTGGACCAACGACCACGCTACCGAAATCATCTGGAAAGTAGGATTCACCATCAACTCTTACGGAGGTGCACTGGGTATGATCTTCGCCAACTACGACTATCAGACACTGAAACCTGATTATGTACCGGCTTTGTGGGTACTGAACCTGTACGACGCAAACGACCTGCGTGCCACTACCTTCTTCCAGTCGTTTACTACCGGCTACGACCACGGACTGACCTGGCCGCTGCTGATCAAGTATTTCGGAAACGAAGAATTCATGAACGCAAGCATCCGCCACGTCTGCATGCCGAAGGTATTCCGCCTGTCGGAACAGTACCTGATCCGTGCCGAAGCATACGCACAGAAAGGCGACTATGCCAAGGCAGGAAGCGACATCACCACCCTGCGTATGGCACGTTACTCTTCTTACGGAGGTTCTACAGCCTTGTCGAAAGACAATGCCATGGATGTCATCGAACAGGAACGTGTGAAGGAACTGTACATGGAAGGCTTCCGTCTGAACGACCTGAAACGCTGGCATAAAGGCTTCGAACGTACACCTCAGGATCAGTCATTGAGCAACGGAAGCAGTCTGAAAGTTGAAAAAGACGATCCACTCTTTGTTTGGCCTATTCCTCAGCATGAAATTGAAGCTCCGGGAGCCAACATCGAACCTAATGAAAGTAACAAATAAGTAAAAACATACGATAATGAAAAAACTGTTTATTGGTTGTATTACAGTTATTACTGTTTTGATGGGACTTGCCGGATGTAATTCGGAGAGAACTACCTATGAAGGTCCCAATTATCTTATGTTTTCCGATACACTTTACCGTTATGCGGTACAAGAAACCGGAGAGGTGTTCAATGTACCAGTTTCTGCCACTGTATTGGCCGATTACGATCGTACTTTTGCCGTAGAGGTGGTAGACAGCATCAGCGATGCGGTAGAAGGAAAGCATTACAAATTATTGTCGAACACTGTTACTATTAAAGCCGGTGAATGTTCGGCTAATGTACAGGTTCAGGGTATCTATGATAACATTGATATCGATGATTATCTGACTGTTGGACTCCGTCTTGTTATTCCGAAGGAAGAACAGTGGAGTTTGTATGGAATTGACTCGAAAGTAATTTTGCAGAAAGCATGTCCGTTCGATATTAATTCGTTTACCGGATATTGTAAAGTTACCTCTACTTTCTTCGATGATTATATGCAGAATGTAACAATGCGTTTGATTAAGACATCTGTTAATCCGGAGAAAGAAAACTCTGTAATACTTCACGATTTGTATTACAACGGACACGATATTGTACTGGATTTCGACCGTGATAATCTGCTTGAACCTTTGGTTAGCATGGAAGAACAGGTTTGTGGAACAACAGCTGAAGCATTCGGTACAATTTACGGAGATGGCAATCTGCTTATGTATCAGCCTACAATGTATACTTCATATTACAGCACATGCGAAAAGTTCGTTCTTCAGTACGTAACTTTATATGTTAATGGAGTAGGTACAGTAGGAACTTATGTCAATATCTTGGAATGGATAAGCGATGCTGAAGCCGAAAAATTAAAAGAACAAGGTTATTAATTTTAATGAGATTAATTATGAAAACACTTTATATGAAATCAACTTACCTGTTCATGGTATTTGCCATGATTTTAGGTTTTACATTAACCGGATGTAGTGACGATAATTCTGGAGATCCTTCTACTTCTGCAGAATTCCCTGAACTGAAAGAATTTACATGCAATGCCGGAGAAACAAAAGATTTGTCTTTTACTGCTGGAGCAGACTGGGCACTTTCTAGTAACGCAGGATGGTGTAAATTTAAGAATGGTGAATTTACTGAAAGTACTATTTCTGGAAAGGCAGGTTCACAGACTGTGCAGGTGGTGATTACTAACGACGGACAGAATTTTGAAAAAGATGATATTGCTGAGTTGACTTTGAAAATGGGTAACTCATCTCAGGTTATCTGTAAAATAACTCGTCCTCATAAAATTCCTGTAGACATCGTTATTACTGATGAAGAAGGAAATGTTTATGATGCAGAACACCCTATCATCATCAAAGGAAGTGCTCCTCTTTCACTTGTAGAAACAGTAATTACTGTTGAAACAGATTTTGAAGTTGGTCTTCCTGAGTATCCGGATTGGGTAGCTGTTAATGCAAAAGGTAATGGTGTCTATGCTCTTAGCTTTAAAGATGATAACAAATCTGGTATAAGCAATAAATATTCTTTTGGAACTGAAAAAGGTTATACTTTGACTTTTGCTGTGAAGTACAATAAAGATCTGGTAGAAATTGAAGTTCCTGTTGGATACGAAGGTTTGAAGGCTGACTATCTGTCTGTTGATCCTAGTTTTACAAGTGTTCATTGGGTTAGCAAAGATGGTAAGACAATTTCTGCTAATGGAGGTGTTTCTGGAACAGAATCTGACGTTTATGAAGAAAAGTTATCTACTACCATTACAACAAGAAATGATGATTATGAAGTAATCAAGATAGAACAGATTGGTGACTTTATGGATTATCCTGGCATGGATCCTGCATTTTATCCTAATGACTTTAACTTCAATGCAGATATGTCATGGATCAATGTTCAGAAAGATGGAGAAAACTTGTCTTTGTCATTTGCTGAAAACAGCTCAGATACAGATATTAGAGCTGCAATTATCATGGCTTTCCCTCGTGATGTATATGAGGCAATTAAGGATGATTTGAAAGGTAATATTCTGGAAGATGCTGGTGGTTATTATGATATCGCTACTAAATATACCAGAAATATTGTTGCAAATGTTGTTCAGGAATACAAGCTCCCTGAAGCTCCTGTTGTTTCATTTGCTGGATATATCGAATCAAATGGTACACTTATAAGCTTTGAAGAAGTTACAGCAAATGGCGCTGGAGAAGCTTTTCTTGATAAATTCTACGAACAGACAGAGTATGGCACAGACAATGTATATACTGCTTCTGTAGAAAAGAAACTGTTGTCATACGGAGCTATGTACCTCGAAGTTAAGAACTATGAAGAAGGTATGAGCTGCGAACTTCCGAAATCTGATATCTTGACGTTTACAACAGAAAATAAAGATGGAAAATTCTATATTAAGGTAAGCGGCAATGCAGCAGATGTTACGGAACAATTTGATTGTATAATTACTAAAGATGGTTCTCCTGTCAGTGTATGTCTGATATCATTCTTTTAAATTAATGTTTGACAAATGAATAAACTACGATTTAATATAATAAAACTGTTATTTGTATCACTCATAACCATGTTTTCAGGCGTGGTTATGAGCGGATGCTCTGATGATGATGAAGTGAGCCAGAGCCAGTACGGCTATGTTCAGTTCAAACTTTATAAAGAAGCATCGTACAATGAAGGAACAGAAGATGCAGCTCGGAATGTTGCATCGCGTGCTTCTGTTGATAAGCTTAGTGAAGCGCAGAAAATTGAAGTAGAAATGTTGTTCAACGGTACTAGTATCACTCAGACATTAGTACTGAATGCATACAATGATGTAAATGCAGAATATGGTTTGCGTAGCGACAAGTTGCAGTTACTGGTTGGTGAATATAAGATTGTAGGATATAGAATTTACGATAAGATGGATGAGGTAATTACAGGTGTGTCAGCCGATGCTGATGAAACATTCTCTGTAGTTCCTTCTGGACTGACTGTAAAGGATCTTACTATCGATGCACAGGCAAAAGGTTCTGTTAAGTTTAAATTGGAGAAAGATCTTCCTAATATTAAGTCACGTGCTAATAATGAAGGCTATCTGTTCACTGACATCAAACTGGCAACAGTTCAAGTACAGAACACCTTCAATCAGATGACTTATACATTCGAGAAGCTGAAAGTAAGATATGAAGAAGAATATGAACTGACAGATCCGGATAGTGAAAATGATAAGTATACAGATCATGGAGTAGCTTACTGTGACTCTGCCGTATGGTTGCCTACTGGTAATTATAAAGTAATATCTTATACTGTATATTCTAAGCAGGGTGTAACTGAAACTGCATTGGAAACTCAGGCTGTAAGTGGAGAGACTTTTACAGTTGAAGATAATCAGCTGACTGAATATGCTGTTGTTCCTGTTTTGGTTTCAGAAACAGCTGAAAACATTAAGGATTACTTGGCCCTGAAAGAAATCTGGGAAAAGATGGGTGGAAAGAACTGGAAATATTACGGCCAGACTTATCCCGAAGGTGCAAACTGGAACTTCAATAAGGATATCGATATGTGGGGTGACCAGCCAGGTGTAACCCTTGATACTAAAGGACGAGTATCTTCTTTGAGCTTGTCTGGATTTGGTGCTTCTGGTGAACTGCCTGATGCTATCGGTCAGCTTACAGAGTTGCGTATACTTGCTTTGGGCTCACACGATGAAACATATGGTAATATGTTGTTCGGACCTGACGGTATTCAGCCTGATATGAGTGAGGCTAAACGTGATAAAATGCGTATGGACTATAAAGAACATTTCCTTGACAGAGATGTACGTGAAAACTTGTCGGAAATGTTGCAATGGACTATAAATAATTACACTTCTCAGAGTAAGATAAAGAAATCTAGCAGAATCTCTACTAAAGATACACAGATTGGTATTATCACTAATAAAATTACAGGTGTATCGAAAGCTGTTATGAGATTGAAGAACTTGCAACAGTTCTATATTGCAAATTCACCTATCACTTACGATAAGATTTGTACAGACTGGACTGATCCGAATTCATCGTATGCTCAGCAATACGAAAAGGAAAACTTAAGTTGGGCTGGTATGACAAATCTTACGGATGTGGAATTATACAACTGCGTAAACCTGACAAGACTTCCGCTGGATATGGTAGGAAATCTTCCAGAACTTCAGTTGCTCAATATTGCCTGCAACCAGAATATTAGTGGTGCACAGTTGAGAGAAGACTGGTCTAAGTTGTGTGATATGCCAGCAGGACCAAGATTGCAGATTCTGTACATGGGATATAATAACCTGGAAGAATTCCCAGAAGATGCACAGTTGCGTAAAATGGTTAAGTTCAAAATGCTTGACTGTACTACAAACAAGGTACATACTTTGCATTCATTTGGAACAGATATCAAGTTGTCTACTCTTTATCTGGATAACAATAAGATTACTTCTATTCCTGATGATTTCTGTGCCTTCACTAACGAAGTTGAAACTTTGGGCTTCTCTTACAATGAGCTGACAGAGGTTCCTAATATCTTCAATGCGAAATCTATCTATATCATGAATAGCGTAGACTTCTCACACAATAATATTACAGGATTCTCTGGCGGAGATGATGGCTTCAAGGGTATCAATGCTTATACGGTTTCACTGTCGTACAATAAGCTGAAGAAATTCCCGAAAGCACTGTTCAAGTCTGGTTCTCCTATTCAGATACTTGACCTTTCTGCTAATGAGCTGACTGAAGTTAAGGAAGGTGAAATGCAGGGATCGAATGCTCATTTGTTACAGACGCTCGACCTTCGTTTTAACAAGCTGACTAAGTTGTGCGATGACTTTAGAGCTACTAATATTCCTTATCTGACAGGTATCGACTTGAGTTACAATTCTTTCTCTGAGGTTCCACCTCAGCCGTTGAACTGTAGCGAACTGAAAGCTTTTGCTATTCGTTATCAGAGAAATGAAAAAGGTGAACGTACATTGCGTGACTGGCCTGTTGGTATCATGCAGTGCCCGAGCTTGATTCAGTTGCAGATCGGTTCTAACGATATCCGTAAAGTAGACGAAACTATAACTCCGTATGTTTGGATTCTTGATATCAAGGATAATCCAAATATTTCAATCGATTTGTCTGGAGCATGTTCGGCTATTCAGAATGGCATGTACCTGTTGTTCTACGATAAGACACAGGATATCCGCGGATGTGATATTTTGGGAATAGAACGATAATTAAAGAAAAAAGAAAATAAGGAAATATTGATTATGAAAATTATAAATCGATTGATACTTGGACTGGCTGTTTTCGCAGGAATCACCACTTCTTGTAAGGAAGATGACGATTTGACTGTACCGGGCGGACTTTCGCTTGAGGTAGAAGAAATCACAGTCGGTCCCGAACAGTCATTCAAAGAAGTTTTGGTTAAGGCAGGGGTAGACTGGCAAGCTAGTAGTTCTACACCGTGGATATCTGTATCGCCAGCCAATGGTACAGGTAGCGCAACTTGTGTACTGAACATTGACTCAACTTTGGCTTATACAGCTCGTACGGCCCAGGTACGTTTCAGCCCGTTGGGGTATGAACCGAAAATCCTGAAGGTTACTCAGTTTGGTTTTGGAAAGCAGATTATGCTGGATAAACCGGAAGTGGAACTGGAAAACTCTGCTATCGAAGAGCTGCGTTATTTTGATGTTGTAGTTTCAACCAATGTACAGTTTGCTATTGATAATGTAGAATATTCTTTTGCTGAAGAGGTTTCAGCTGAAGATGAGGCAAACATGAGTGAATCGGATAAGGAAGACTGGATTACATTGCCGAAAGAATCTGACTTGGATGTTAACCTTGACAGAGGATCACGTCCACGTTCAGTTAAGGCCAGATTCAAATGGAACATGAATGCTGTACCTTATACTCGTGTAGCTAAAATCAAATTGGTTGCAAAAAACAGTGAAGATCAGCTGGTAGATAGTGAAGGAAATGAAATAGACGGCGTTTACCTGACAGTAAAGCAAAAGCCTGCTATGAGAATAGAAGACAACCGTGCCGGTGACTCTATTTCTATCGTTCTTATCAATCAGAAAGTTCAGTGTATGTATGCACTCGATGTAAGTGAAAATATGCAGAGCTGGAGTGATGTTACTTTGTGGGAAGAGACAGATGAAGATTTGCCTGAACCAGCAGCTGTAGGACGTGTACGTTCATTGTCTATTGCAATGATTGATACAAAAGAAACTCTGCCACAGGAAATCAAGAACTTGAGATATCTTGAATCTTTCAATATCCAGAGTAATACCAACCGTCAGGATCGTGAAATTGTACTTGGGCCTGAAATTTGTGAGTTGAAGTATCTGAAGAAACTTTCTATCACATCATATGGTTTGGTAGAATTGCCTGATGAATTTGTTAAATTAGGTGGAGCTGCCGACGACAGCTATGTTGGTCTGGAAGAACTGGGATTGGAAAGTAATAACTTTGCATCACTGAGTAAAGTGACCGATATCGTAAATAAGGAAAACTTCCCTAAACTGAAAGCGTTGAGATTATCTGGATGCAAAAGAAGTGATACACTGCTTGATTTGTCACAGATGGAAGACGGTAACAAATGGAGAGGTATACATGTCGGTATGTATATAAATCTTGGTAAGTCAAACGATAAGGAAGAATTCATCAAACTGTTAGGATGGGATACTCTTGAACAGCTGGGACTTTCTTACGGATTCATTGAAGGTGAATTGCCTACTGATGAGGAAATGATGAGCCGTTTCGGCAATTACAGTCAGTATGCAAGCCAGCATCCAGATGCTGATGTTTGTACGCTGCTGGCAGATACTTGCCAATGGTTGAAGACATCCGACAAGCCTGTTACTGTAAAATATGATGGTGGAGAATTCTCTGTGAAAGGTTCTGAAGTTCCATGTGTACTTCCGAACATCAAATCGCTGACACTCAACCTGAACTTTATAACAGGTAAGTTGCCTAACTGGCTTGTTTTCCATCCGTATTTGATTGACTGGTATCCGGAATCAATGGTATTCCAGCAGGAAACAGGAAAGAACTCTGCAGCTAAGGATGCTGGTTTCGATGAAGTGCCTATGGACTTTGAATATTTCTATGGAAAAGTTGCAAACGACCAGAATGCAGCATTCCCGAAATATTACGGAAAATATGTACTTGAAGGAGAAGAGGTATCAGGAGAATAACATGTAATTTTAATATAAAAACAGAATGAAGAAAAGATATATATATATTGCCACACTTGCTTTGTTTCTGGGAGCATGTTCTGACAATGAACTGGAACAGGCTTATACTCCGGAGCAAAATACTGAAATATATATACCGGCTGATGCACAGCCCGGAGAACTTATTATCAAATTTAAACCGGAAATGACGGATATTCTTGACCAGACTATTAGTCGTGCGTCAAGAAGCGGAGCGGCGATGACCCGCTCCGGTATTCCCTCAACCGATGAAGTGCTTGATATACTTGGCGGATATCACTTCGAACGTATCTTCCCGGTAGACAGCAAGAATGAAGAACGTACTCGTGCTGCCGGACTGCACTTGTGGTATTTGGTTAAGTTTGACGAAAACGTTGACTTGCACGAAGCTGCACGTAAATTGTCTAAGTTGGGAGATATCAGCAATGTACAGTGTAACCACCGTATTAAGAAAGCATATACTTCAAATGAAAAGAGAGTATACGTAAGTGCTGCTGCACTGAATCATGCCCCTGCAACTTTTGCTGCTATGGCTGGTACTCCAAACGATCCGGGTTTCCCTTTCCAGTGGAACTATAATAACACCGGAGATTATGCTTTCGAAAATCAGAATGTAGATCTCAACCCACAGTATACAGCAGAGGCAGCTCCCGGATGCGATGTAAACTGTATGGAAGCATGGGAGAAATGTACAGGCGATCCTTCTATTATTGTAGCCGTACTTGATGAAGGTGTGATGTACACTCATCCTGATTTGGCTGACAATATATGGTTGAATGAAAAAGAACAGCTCTTTGGAAAGACTGATGAAGACGGAAACGGTTATAAGGGAGACAGATACGGATACAACTTCGTTACCGATTCAGGTGTGATTACCTGGAACGATGTAAACGATACCGGTCACGGTACTCACGTAGCTGGAATTATAGCTGCTGTAAACAATAACGGTGAAGGTGTATGCGGAATTGCCGGTGGTTCAGGTAAGAAAGATGGTGTAAAAATCATGTCATTGCAGGTATTTGCCGGTAATGCGGGAGTTACACTTAACATGGAAGCACGTGCTATCAAGTATGCTGCCGATAATGGTGCTGTTATTATCCAGTGTAGCTGGGGATATAACTCAGGTCTGGCTAACCCGATGGAAGGATACACTCCTGGTCCGGAAACTGAAGAAGAGTGGGCTAAGACTTATCCGTTGGAAAAGGAAGCTTTAGACTACTTTATCAACAATGCAGGTTCACCTAACGGTGTAATCGACGGTGGTCTGGCTATCTTTGCTGCTGGTAATGAGTATGCAGCTGCTCCAGGTTATCCGGGTGGTTATTCGAAATGTATTACAGTAGCGGCTACTGATGCTAACTTTACTCCGGCTTCGTACACTAACTACGGAAAAGAAGTTGGACTGAGTGCACCGGGTGGTGATTTGGAATATTATGGTAAGGTAGGCGAAAGCGATGAAGCATATTTCGACTCTTCATTTACTCTTGAAAACGCTCAAGGTTCAATCTTGTCTACGCTTATCAAAAACGGCCAGCCTGCTTACGGATATATGGATGGTACATCAATGGCATGTCCTCATGTATCAGGAGTTGCTGCTTTGGGATTGTCGTATGCTGTAAAGATGAGAAAACATTTCAAGGCTCATGAGTTTGTTGATTTGATGAAAGCTTCGGTAAGCGATCTTTATGCTGGTTATGATGGTACAAAATTGTATCACAGAAACCATAACATTACCGGAGGGGCTGTTACTAAAATGTCTTTGCCTACTTACAAAGACAAGATGGGAGCTGGTTTGATTAATGCCGGTATGCTTTTGAGTAAGATTGAAGGCAATGGTGCTGAAATGAAAGTTCCTAATGTATATGTTGGTATCGGAAAATCAGAATCAATAGATCTTGCCCGTTATTTTGTAAACGGTGAGTCACTGACTTATACATGTACTATTGCCGATGAATCTGTTGCAACAGCAGCTGTAAGCAATACAGTGTTGACTGTAAACGGTTTGAAAGCAGGTATTACCAAACTGACAGTAAGCACAAGCGACGGAAAGACTCAGACTGTAACAGTTACCGTACGTGAAGGTGCAAACGATAACGGTTGGATGTAATCAAGGAAAATTTACTAATGAAACTATTTTATTCGATAAAATTAGTGATATTGAGTATCATGATGTGTTGTCCTGAGCTTGTAATGGCTCAGGCGGCACGTCCCTTGACACGTCAGGAGATAGACGCTGTTTTAAATCCTTCACTTCTTGAAGGTGCTGAAAAAATCGTGCAGTTTGAAGAAACCGTTGTCAATATCGGTGAAATGACAGAAGATGATAAGCCGGTTGAAACTAACTTTTATTTCAAAAATATAAGTACTCAGCCTGTGGTCATTACCCGATTGCATACAGACTGTGGTTGTACTGCTGCCAAAATTGATAAACTTAACGTGCAGCCAGGGGAGAAAGCCTGCATCAGTGTGACATACACTCCCGAGAATCACCCGGGAACGATTGATGCCAACACATTTGTTTATGCTTCGCTTTCTGATAAAAAACCGCTGGCGAAACTGGTTCTTCTTGGCAATGTATTGCCTAGCAAAGACGAATGGTACCGTTATCCGTATGCTATGGGAAAATTGAGACTGAAACAGAATACAATGAAGTTCAACCTTCTTTCCGGTAGAAAGCAGACAGAAAGAATCTTATGTGGCAATAGCGGGAAGACCGATTTGCGGCTTTCTGTTATGAATCTGCCTAAATATATGGAATTCAGAACGGAACCGGAGGTTATCAAACCCGGACAGGAAGCAGATATCGTGATAAGCGTCGATGCTTCGAAACTTGTTGGAAAGCCTGAAAAGTTTCATGCTCCGCTGATTCTGGATGGAGTAACAGGACGTCCAAGCGACAGAACACTCAGTATTGAGATTAATTTAATCGATAAATGAAATAGTAAAAATATAATTGATAAGATATTATGAAAAGTAAAATAGTTAAGATTTTGATGTTGCTTGTCATTTCGCTGACAACCTTCTCATGTAGCGAAGACGAAGTATTGGAGCCTTCTCTTGAAGTAACACCTATTACACTTCAGGGCACATGGAAGCTGGCAGAACTGAATGGCGAACAGTTGCCCGAAGATTTCTATATCTATATAGAGTTCGACCGCAAAGGAAACTTTGAAATGTATCAGAAGCATGACAGCATGTATCCACGTTACATTACAGGTACTTATTCGGTTGAGAAAGATGGTCATTATGGATACGTTCTCAGCGGAAAGTATGATTATGAAAACGGCGACTGGAACAACGAATATATCGTAACAGATTTGATGCAGTCAGGTTCAATGGTATGGACAGTAAAAGAAGGTACTGAAGTATCTAAATACGTACGCGTAGACAAAGTTCCTGATGAAATAGTAGAAGAAGCAAAGGTTGATGCTGACGAAGAATAATAAAGCTGCACAACGATAAAGCATAAAAAAAGAGAGAACGTCAAATCGACGTTCTCTCTTTTTTTGTCATGTCAAGATATAATAAATTTTATTCTTGTTTCATTTTCCGCGATCTGTCATCCGGTCCTTTCGGGTGGATGACTTTTTCTAAACGAAGGTCGAATATCAGCGTAGAATATGCAGGAATAACATCACGCTCTACCGATCCATATCCCATACCATTAGGGATATACAGTTCGACATGCTGTCCTTCTTTCATCTTCAACAGAGCAGTCGTCCAGCCTGTAATTACACCTGAAGCCGCAAATGATCTGGGTTCGTTTACCATTCCATTCCATTCTCCAGAGAAACTTTCATCGAAGACCGTTCCGTTTATTAATTTTCCGCGATAGTGGACACTTACCGTATCAGTCGACATAGGAGAAATTCCCAGAGGTTCGATATTATCTTCCGGAAAGAGCTTCATATACACATAATCGTTTTTACCCGGAGTGTAGTCCTGATAGCCCAGATCCTCTGAAGCATCGCTCTGTAACTTATAGTTCAATACTTTTTCCCAATGTTCTCCGGCAGGAGGATTCGCGCAAACGGAGGCGATAGAGTCGATATAGGCATCGTTGCGCACTGCCCAGTCACTGTACGGATCGGCCGTTTGTGTATCTTCACTGCAAGAAGTAAAGCCTGCACTCAGTGAAACAAGGATGCCTAACAACCATAATATATTTTTATTCATGCACATTCAAAATTTTTATTGCAAAGTCTTCAACAGACTAGTGATACTAACCTTATCGGCAATAATACTATTCAGATCGGCAATAGCCACGCGTTCTTGTTCCATTGTATCACGGTTACGCAGAGTTACGCAGTTGTCTTCCAGTGTCTGGTGGTCGATAGTGATACAATACGGAGTACCGATGGCATCCTGACGGCGGTAACGCTTACCGATACTGTCTTTTTCATCATACTGGCAGTGGAAATGGAACTTCAGGTCGTCCATGATTTCACGAGCCTTTTCAGGCAGACCGTCTTTCTTTACCAGCGGCATGATAGCCAGTTTTACTGGAGCCAGTGCAGCAGGCAATTTCAGTACGACACGAGTCTCTCCGTTTTCCAGCGTTTCTTCGTGGTAAGCAGCGCTCATGATACTCAGGAACATACGGTCTACACCGATAGATGTTTCGATAACGTACGGAGTATATGATTCGTTGATTTCCGGATCGAAGTACTTGATGCTCTTGCCAGAATATTTTTCATGCTGGCTCAAGTCGAAGTTAGTACGGCTGTGGATACCTTCTACTTCCTTGAATCCGAATGGCATCAGGAATTCGATATCGGTAGCGGCATTAGCGTAGTGAGCCAGTTTTTCGTGGTCGTGGTAACGGTAGTGGTCGTCGCCGAATCCCAGTGCCTTGTGCCATTTCAAACGAGTTTCTTTCCATTTCTGGAACCATTCAAGTTCAGTTCCCGGTTTTACGAAGAACTGCATTTCCATCTGTTCGAACTCACGCATACGGAAGATGAACTGACGTGCAACGATTTCGTTACGGAAAGCCTTACCAATCTGAGCGATACCGAAAGGAACTTTCATACGTCCTGTTTTCTGAACATTCAGGTAGTTTACGAAAATACCCTGAGCAGTTTCCGGACGCAGATATACTTTCATAGCACCGTCGGCAGTAGATCCCATTTCGGTAGAGAACATCAGGTTGAACTGACGTACTTCAGTCCAGTTTTTAGTTCCTGAAATCGGGCAAACGATTTCTTCGTCCAGGATGATCTGACGCAATTCGTTCAAGTCTGGTCCTGCATTCATTGCCTTTGAGTAGCGTTCGTGCAAAGCATCACGTTTAGCCTGATGTTCCAGTACACGTGCGTTAGTGCTGCGGAACTGAGCTTCGTCGAATGCATCACCGAATTTCTTTGCAGCTTTTGCAACTTCCTTATTGATCTTTTCGTCGTATTTAGCAATCTGGTCTTCAATCAGCACATCGGCACGATAACGTTTCTTCGAGTCGCGGTTATCGATCAAAGGATCGTTGAACGCATCCACGTGTCCCGAAGCCTTCCAGATAGTAGGATGCATGAAGATAGCCGAATCAATACCTACGATATTTTCATGCAGCAATACCATGCTCTGCCACCAGTACTGTTTGATGTTGTTTTTCAGTTCCACACCCATTTGTCCGTAATCATATACGGCTCCCAGTCCATCGTAAATTTCACTTGAAGGAAATACGAAACCATATTCTTTACAGTGTGAAACAAGTTTCTTGAAAACGTCTTCTTGTGCCATTTTTCTTTCTTATTTTTTTGATGTATGTTATTTTCATTACATAGTAGGCCACAAAGATAGGTATTTATAAGCAAAAAAGAAGAATAGCTGTCTTAATTTATCTTATGAATAGAGGGAATCTGTAAGGAAAGGTGGTTATTTTTTTCTACTTTTGCAGAAACATCCGTGAAAAAACAATGAGTACGAAAGATAAATATACACTTATGACCACAGCTCCGATTCCCCGTCTTATCGGTTCACTGGCTGTGCCTACCATCATCAGCATGCTGGTTACTTCTTTTTATGTCATGGCTGATACTTATTTTGTGGGGCAGATTAACACACAGTCGACGGCTGCGGTCGGAATTTCGTTCTCTGTTATGGCTATTATTCAGGCTTTTGGATTCTTTTTCGGGCATGGATCGGGTAATTATATTTCTCGTAAGCTGGGAGCCAAAGATTACGAAAGTGCAGAAAAAATGGCATCTACAGGCTTTTTCTATGCTTTCATGTCGGGAGCCATCATAGCCTTGTTCGGGCATTTGTATCTTTCTCAAATATGTGTTGCTCTGGGATCTACGCCTACTATCCTCCCTTATGCAGAGGAGTATTTGGGGACTATTTTGCTGGGCGCACCTTTTATGGCTTCTTCGCTGGTGCTGAATAACCAGATGCGTTTTCAGGGGAATGCGGTATACGCCATGGTGGGTATCATTGTAGGAGCGGTTCTGAATATCGGGCTCGACCCGCTGTTGATCTTTGTATTCGATATGGGTATTTCGGGAGCTGCGTGGGCTACCTTGCTGAGTCAGATTTGCAGTTTTCTGGTGTTGCTCGTAATGGACAGCCGAGGTACAAATATCCGCATCCGTTTCAAAAATTTTACCTTGAAACCGGCATATTTGAAAGAAATCGTATTCGGCGGAAGCCCTTCGCTTTGTCGTCAGGGACTTGCCAGCCTTTCTACCATTCTGCTGAACGTGGCAGCCGGAGCTTATGGAGATGCAGCCATTGCCGGAATGTCTATCGTTACCCGTATCTGTATGTTTATCAACTCTTTTGTGATTGGTTTCGGACAAGGTTTCCAGCCGGTATGCGGATTCAATTACGGAGCAGGTATTTACCGTCGTGTACGCGAAGGCTTCTGGTTCTGTGTCAAGACAGGAGTTGTGTTTCTGGCTGTCTGTTCGGTTATCGGTTACATTTTTTCTCCCGAGATCGTATCGTGGTTCCGCGATGATCCGCATGTTATCGAAACCGGAACACGTGCCTTACGCTGGCAGCTCATTACTTTACCTTTAGGAGCATGGGTTATTTTGTGTAACATGATGTTGCAGACTATCCGCAAGCCTGTACGTGCCGTCACCTTGTCTTCTGCGCGGCAGGGACTGTTTTTCATCCCTTTCATCCTGATTCTCCCTCATTTCTTCGGTTTGCAGGGGGTGGAAATGTGTCAGGCGGTGTCCGATCTTTGTTCGTTCTTGCTTGCTATTCCGCTTACCATTCCTGTTTTGAATGAGATGAAAAAATAAAATTCTCATTGCCGGATGGTGCAGGGAAGCCTTTGCGGTCCACTGTCCGTACACTGATTTTCTGTACAAATTTTCCTGAAAATATGCTGATGTTTTTAGGAAAAGAAGCTGATATTTTCTTGAAAACAATAGCATCCGTATGAAAGATTCGTTCGACTAAATACAGGTTTATTTTCAGCAATATATATAATAGGAATATTTTTTTTCGTATTTTTGTCTGTTGTTTTTCCACTAAATCACTTATATGAGCGAAGATATTTTCGATAAAAACGATATCCAATCAAGCGATAAAGAAGCACATTCTGACTATAAGCCTGTCGACCAGGGCGACGAAACTGTAAAACACCAATTGAGCGGTATGTACCAGAACTGGTTTCTGGACTATGCTTCGTATGTTATTCTGGAACGTGCGGTTCCTCATATCAACGATGGACTGAAGCCTGTTCAGCGACGTATCCTGCACTCTATGAAGCGCCTGGACGACGGACGCTACAACAAGGTGGCAAATATCGTAGGACATACCATGCAGTTCCATCCTCATGGTGATGCGTCCATTGGTGATGCGCTGGTACAGCTGGGACAGAAAGATCTGCTTATCGACTGTCAGGGAAACTGGGGAAATATCCTTACCGGTGATGATGCCGCTGCTCCCCGATACATTGAAGCACGTCTTTCGAAGTTTGCGCTCGATGTGGTGTTCAATCCGAAGACAACCGAATGGCAGGCTTCTTACGACGGACGAAACCGTGAACCGGTGACGCTTCCCGTCAAGTTTCCGCTGCTGCTGGCTCAGGGAGTGGAAGGTATTGCCGTAGGTCTTTCATCGAAAATATTGCCGCACAACTTCAACGAGCTGTGTGATGCGGCCATTGCTTACCTGCACGGAGAGGAGTTTCATCTGTATCCCGATTTCCAGACAGGAGGTTCCATCGATGTGTCGCGCTATAACGACGGTGAGCGTGGGGGAGTAGTGCGTGTACGTGCCAAAATCTCCAAGATAGATAATAAAACTCTTTGCATCAGTGAAATACCGTACGGAAAAACAACTTCTTCACTGATTGATTCTATCCTGAAAGCTATCGAAAAGGGTAAGATCAAGGTACGGAAGGTGGACGACAATACCGCCGATAAGGTGGAGATTCTGGTACACCTGGCTCCGGGCGTTTCGTCGGACAAGACACTCGACGCCCTGTATGCCTTTACCGACTGTGAGGTGAATATTTCGCCCAACTGTTGTGTCATCGACAACAAGAAGCCGCATTTCCTTTCTGTCAGTGCGGTACTCCGTAAGTCGGTAGACAATACACTTTCGCTGCTTCGTCAGGAACTGAACATCCAGCGCAACGAAACGCTGGAAACCTTGCATTTCGCTTCGCTGGAGAAAATCTTCATCGAAGAGCGTATCTACAAGGACAAGCAGTTCGAACAGGCTGAGAACATGGATGCCGCATGCGAACATATCGACGAACGGCTGACACCTTTCTATCCGCAGTTTGTACGTGAAGTGACTAAGGAAGATATCCTCAAGCTTATGGAGATAAAGATGGCGCGTATCCTGAAGTTCAACAAGGATAAGGCGGACGAGTTTATTGCCAAGCTGAAAGTGGATATCGAAGAAATAGACAATCATCTGGCTCATATTACTGAATATACCATCGACTGGTATACACGTATCAAGGAGAAATACGGAAAGAATTTCCCGCGGCGTACGGAGATACGAAACTTCGATACGATTGTGGCAACCAAGGTGGCCGAGGCCAACGAGAAACTGTATATCAACCGCGAGGAAGGATTTATCGGTACGGGACTGAAGAAAGACGAGTATATCTGCAACTGTTCCGATATTGACGACGTGATTATCTTCTATAAAGATGGAAAATATAAAATCGTACGTGTTTCGGACAAGCTGTTCGTAGGCAAGAACATTCTCTACGTGAATATCTTCAAGAAGAACGACAAGCGTACGATCTATAACGTGATTTATCGTGACGGGAAAGAAGGATTCCACTATATCAAGCGTTTCAATGTAACGTCGATGATACGCGACCGTGAATACGATGTGACACAGGGAACTCCCGGATCGAAAATTGTATATTTCACAGCCAATCCGAACGGGGAAGCTGAGGTTATCAAGGTGACACTCCGCCCGAATCCGCGTATCAAGAAGCTGATATTCGAAAAAGACTTCAGTTCCATCAACATCAAGGGCCGCCAGTCGATGGGTAACCTGCTGACCAAATATGAGGTACATAAAATCAGTCTGAAACAGCGTGGAGGCTCTACACTGGGAGGCAGAAAGGTATGGTTCGACCATGATGTGCTTCGTCTGAATTACGACGGTCGCGGACAGTATCTCGGAGAATTCCAGAGTGGGGAAAGCATTCTGGTTGTGCATAAGAACGGTGAATTCTATACAACCGATTTCGACTTGAATAACCACTACGATGCCGACATACAGTTTATTGAGAAATTTGATGCTGAGAAGGTCTGGACAGCAGTGCTCTATGATGCCGACCAGCAGAATTATCCATATCTGAAACGCTTTACGTTCGAGCAGACAGCAAAACGGTTGAACTATCTGGGCGAAAACAAACACAACCAGTTGATTCTGCTTTCGGGTGAAGTTTATCCCCGTTTGCAGGTTGTGTTCGGCGGACACGACAGCTTCAGGGAAGCGTTGATTATAGAGGCAAGCGACTTTGTAGGTGTCAAGAGCTTCAAGGCAAAAGGCAAGCGTCTGACTACATTTACGGTAGACCGCATCGAGGAGCTGGAGCCTACCCGTCGTCCGGAACCACAGGAAGATATGGAAGATGCAGATACACCAGAAACGGAAAATGATAATGTTGCGGAAGAAGACAATGAACAAATGACATTATTTTAAAACCGGAACAATGAAACGAAAGCTTATTACGCTGTTCATCGCACTCGGGGCCGTTTTTTCTTTGTATGCGCAGGAAGACAGCTTGCGGGCCACGCGCTACGTAATGCGCTCTACAATGGCAGGAGTGGGACACAGCAACGTATTCGAAACATATCTTTCTCCGCTGGAATATAGCGGAACGGAAGTCAGGTTTATGCACGAAAGCATGCGTATGACACGTATGCTGGGAGGAAACGTATCCGGGCAAAGTCTGTTTCAGATTAATGCCTCGTATAACAAGAATATTTCTCAGACTGCTGAGATGTATGCCGGACTGGTGAACTGGAGCTATGCCCTGCATTATCAGTTCCGCATGAACGATGATAAGCTGAAGATTCTTGTAGGACCGATGCTCGACCTGAACGGCGGTGTGGTTTATAACCGGCGTAATTCCAACAATCCGGCTCAGGCTAAAGCATACGGAGGGTTGGGAGCATCAGGTATGGTTATCTACAAATTTCACATCGCACGCTATCCGCTGACGGTGCGTTATCAGGCAAATCTTCCGCTGCTGGGCGTTATGTTCTCGCCCGAATACGGTGAGTCGTATTATGAAATCTTTTCGTTAGGCAATGGAGGACGGAATGTACTGTTTACTTCGCTGCACAATAATCCTTCGCTGCGACAGATGGTTACGCTGGACTTTCCGATACGCAATGTCGTGATGCGTGTAGGATATGTGTGCGACATTCAGCAGGCAAAGGTCAACAACCTGAAAAGCCATACCTATTCACACGATTTTATGATAGGCTTCGTGCGCAACCTGTATTTGCTTCGCGGGAAGAAACGTATCAGCATGCCACTTAAAGTAACTCCCTTTTAGCTTATGAAACGATTTGCGTGTATTGTATATATTGCTTTGTCCGGACTTCTGATTTTTAATTCCTGTATACGGGAAGATATTTCCGGCAATACGCCTGAAGATAACTTTGAGGCACTGTGGAAGATTATAGATGAACAGTATTGCTTTCTCGACTATAAGAACCAGGAGTATGGACTCGACTGGAATGAAGTGCACGAACGGTATGCCCGTCGTATCACGTCGGATATGACTTGGGAAAATCTGTTCGAGGTCTTGTCGGATATGGTAAACGAGTTACGCGACGGCCATGTGAATCTTTCCAGTTCACTTGCTACGTCACAGTATCGGGAATGGTTCGACAGTTATCCGCGCAATTTCAGCGACAGTATTCAGAGTATTTATCTGGGAAAAGACTATACGAATTCTTCCGGACTGACTTACAGCATTCTGGAGAACAACATCGGGTATATTTATTGCTCCAGTTTCTCCAACGGGATAGGCGATGGTAATCTGGACCAGACGCTGAACAAGCTTGCTATTTGCGACGGGCTGATTATTGATGTGAGGAATAACGGGGGAGGTAACCTGACGACAGCCCAGAAGTTGGCTGCACGGTTTACAAACGAGAAGGTGCTTGTGGGATACATGTGTCACAAGACAGGTCCCGGACACAGTGACTTTTCCGAACCAAAGCCTGTTTATATAGAACCGTCCGACGGTATACGCTGGCAGAAAAAGGTAGTAGTGCTCACCAACCGGCGCTCTTATAGTGCGACAAACGATTTTGTCAACAGCATGAACCAGTTTCCGAATGTCACAATCGTAGGCGATAAGACCGGAGGAGGCTCAGGGTTGCCGTTCAGTTCTGAAATACCTAACGGCTGGTCTATCCGCTTTTCTGCCAGTCCGATGTTCGATCCGGAAATGAATCAGCTGGAGTTTGGCATCGATCCGGACGTGAAAGTAGACATGAAAAGCGAAGATGTGCAGCGAGGAAAAGATACTATTATAGAAACAGCATGTAAAATATTAAAGAATTAGCTCTAATATTTTGCAAATTCAAAAATATAGTCTATCTTTGCAACCGCAAAAAGGAAATATATACTGATTTAAGTTATATTTTACTTCGCGCCTGTGGCGTAATTGGTAGCCGCGCCAGACTTAGGATCTGGTGCCGTGAGGCGTGTAGGTTCGAGTCCTATCAGGCGCACGAAAAATGGATTTAATAGATTTCTCTAAGCAGAATTTATTAAATCCATTTTTTTGTGCATTGGGGAATTGATTCTGCAAGATTGAATTAAATTCTTTCTATTCAGACCAGCTAAATTTATATTTAGTCAGCGAATTACTCAGGTTTTATGTGGAGTTATCAAATACGGTTGACGTTGTGGTTTACGCGAAGAGTTAATCATAGTGTCAAATAGTTCTAATTTGTTTTACTAAGCGACACTTTCTAAAAACAAAAAAGCATCGATAATCATCAGATTATCAATGCTTTCTACCAGTCGGGGTGACTGGATTCGAACCAGCGACCACACGCCCCCCAGGGGCTTATTTTATGATATGTATATTTTGTATTTATTTGATTTTCAGTATGTTTTTTATTGATTACCAACTATTTAATTTCTATAAATTTTCTTCTGTTTTGATGGTTTTTACTCAAAATGTTGTAGATTTGTTGTAGGAAAATAAATATAACACCTATATCTATGGCAACATATAAGTTTATTCTGTTTGCGGGTAATGAACGTAAAGATGGTAGTTTCCCTGTTTCTATTAGAATCACTAAAGAAAGAAAAAGTAAGTTAATACGAACTGGATTGGTTTCAACAAAAGAGCAGTGGAATGAATCTGATGGTCGATTTGTTTCTGATAAGAGAATTGTACCTAAATTTAAAATATGGAATGCAAGATTATCTGAAATAGAAACTCAGATTAATGAAATATTTCGCAACTTTGAAATAGAAAGAGTTGATTGGACTTTAAATCAGTTTGAAGAAGCATTTTTGAATAAGGCCTCAAAAGGTAAAGTAAAGGATTATTTCAATAAGACAATAACTACGTTAAAGGATACTGGTCATGTGGGAAATTCAGTTTGTTATAGTCGTACTTTACATATGCTTGAATTGTTTGATAGTAAGTTTGATAAGAAAGTGTTTTCTGAAATAGACATCAAATATGTAAAGGCTTTCGATGTATTTCTTCAGAAACGGGAGTGTAAAGGAAATACCCGGAAATATTATTTCAAAGCTCTGCGTGCAATTTTAAATAAGGCTATACAAGATCAGGAGGCTTCTGAAGTCACCTATCCTTTTGGAAAAGGAGGTTTTAATATCTCTGCCTTGGAAGAAGAAACAGCAAAGCGCTATTTGCCACATGAAGATATGGATAAACTGAAACATACTGTTGTTAAAAGTCATGCTCAAGAGCTTGCAAGACGTTTGTTCCTATTTTCTTATTATTGTTATGGAATATCGTTTATTGACGCTGCATTGTTGACTAAAAACAATATAATCCGTTATAATGGTGGAAGCTATATTGTTTATAAACGAAATAAGACAAAGGAAGCAAAGAAAGTAAAACCTATTCAGATTAAGATAACTTCTGAAATTCAGGAATTGATGGACTGGTTTGCTTCTAATACAATTTTGGTAGAAGATTATTTATTACCAATCGTTTCTATTCCAGGATATAAAGGAGAACAATTATATAATCATATTCGTAGCCGTTTTGGACGTAATAACAAGAATTTGGCTAACTTAGCGCAGGCTTTAGGGATTACGGACATGAAACTGACCAGTTATGTGAGTCGTCATACAATGGCTATGACTTTACAGGACAATCAAGTACCACGTGAAGTTATCTCACAGATATTAGGTCATAGTGATTTGGCAACGACCAATACTTATTTGGATAGCTTTGCCAGTAGCGTAATAGACGAAGCGGTAAAAGTATTATAAAGGAAACAGTATGTTATCAACAGATAGAATAAAAGACTTGCTTTTGCATGGCGAGAATAGGCAAGTAGAATTTAAGAAATGCACGGATAAGGTTTCGGCTTCCGTGTATGAAACGGTATGTTCTTTTCTGAATGCAGAGGGAGGATATATCTTTTTAGGAGTGGATGATGATGGGGCTATATTAGGAATTAACCCTAAATGCGTAACAGATATGATCAAAAGTATTATCAATACGCTGAATAATCCTGAACTGTTTCTTCCTCCAATGCCAATCACGCCAGAGCAGACAGAGATAGACGGTAAGATTATCCTGTATCTGAGTGTGCCGGAGAGTGAACAGGTGCATAGATATAAGAACCGTTTTTACGACCGTTGGGGTGATGCAGACAATGATGTGTCAAAGCATACTTATCTGGTTAAGAACATGTTCATGCGAAAAGAAAAGGAATCTTCCGAGAATGAAGTATTTCCCGATGTAACATTGGTGGATATGGATGAAGAATCGTTCAAGATTATGCGTAGCCACATTTCTATTCATAACTCCAATCATCCGTGGTTGAGTATGACAAATGAAGAATTCCTGAAAAGCCTGTTCTGGGGTAAGCAACGGGGAACAAATAGGGAAGGATATAAGTTGGCTGCTATTCTTTTATTTGGCAAGGAACAGACTATTCTGAACTGTTGCCCGTGGCATCGTACGGATGCCATTTATCGTAGCGTGTCTTACGAGCGTTTTTTGCATCCGCTTCCGACTGACCCTGATATTCGTTACAATGACCGGGATATGATATGCGTAAATCTGATTCAGTCATATATTCGTTTGTTGAATTTCGTGCAACGCAACATGCCTGATAAGTTCCGTTTAGCGGATAATGGAATAGACCGTTTGGACTTACGGGTAATGATATTCAGAGAAGTAATCTCGAATACACTTCTGCATCGTGAGTATATCAGTTCATATACCAATAAGTTCCTTATATTTCGTGATCGAGTAATAACAGAGAATTGGACGAAACCTTTCCAAACAGGGGATATAGATATAAATGACTGGCGTACCCGTACAAAGAATCCGCTAATAACAAAGGTATTCCGTGAAATGAAATGGGCAGAGGAACTTGGTTCCGGACAGAAAAATATTCGGAAATATGCTCCGTTATACTTTGAAAACTCTGAGATAGAGATTCGTAGTGGAGAGGAGTTTGTCTTTTCCATTACCTATCGTGACCCTAAAGAGTTTGAGTTTGCAAAAAATATTCAGACTGGTCAGGACCAAGTCGGGACTAAGTTGGGACCAAGTTGGGACCAAGTTGGGACTAAGTTGGCTCTAAGTCGGGGAGAAATACAGACAATTCTTAAAACTTGTATATCGGAAAAGTCTCTAATGGAAATTATTATTTTGCTGCATTTTAGTAATCGGACTAAATTTAGGAATAAATATATAAACCCTTTGATTGCAGAAGGATTGTTGGCAATGACTGTTCCTGATAGGCCTAACAGCCGTTTGCAGAAATATTATACTACAGAAAAAGGAAAACGACTATTATGCCAAGACGGAAGCAATTAATATTCAAGATTCAGGATTTGAAGTGTGCAGTTCATATCATAGAGGAGTTATCCAAGCTGCCTCAATTGAATAATTTTGATATGAAGTCTATAGAATTGACGATTAAAGAAAATAAACCGGCTCCACAAATATTAAAAAAGGATGTAGATACACTTGTTGACCGTCTACAGCGTGGATTTTCTGCAAATAAGCATAAATTGACACAGTTGAACGGTTATTATTTGATAACAAATATTCATCTTTCAAAATGGATGAAAGTTACTCCTGCAACTGTGAACAAGTGGCTAAAGGATGGTCTGATAAAATATAGTGAGAAATCATATGATAATCTTAAGTTTTTTGATGTAAATGAGGTTATTTCTCAACTTAGAAAACAAAAGCAATAATTTTTTATCATCTATATAATAGTTGCAATTTGATGCCATTTTAAGGACTTTTGATGACAGCTCCTTGAAATGGCATTTTCATTTGTCTTTAAATGACGATTTTTGTCATTAAATGTCATAGCTTGTATATATGTTTTCCTGTTTGAATACTATTTGTTTTTATAATTTCTTTGTCTTGAAACCTCTGAAGTAATAGGGGTAAAATCGAGTAGTTAATCCGCAAAATGTTTGATTATGGCAGGTATTATAGTTGCAACAGAAGAACAAATTGAAGAAATCGTATTCAGAGCTATTTCAAAATATTATTCAGGGAATAATAAAGAAACAATTTCATCTGGATTACCTGATACTTTGAATTTATCTAGTGCATTGAAGGTATTGGATGAGCATGGATTTCCTACTTCTAAAGCTAAGCTGTATAAAATGACTTCACTCGGACAGATTCCTTTCATGAAGTATGGAAATAAACTGGTTTTTTCTCGTAAATCTCTTGTAGAGTGGGCACACAAACAGTTAGTGTCTGGTAGTACAGATAAAGTATAATCTGGTATAAGTATTCATAAATGTAATAAACGTAGATAAATTGGATTAATTAGTAGGAAAGAAAGGAAATTCAGTATATTGATTCTTATTTAAATTGGAAACACATTATTCAATTGTATCAGATATCAATGTTGTTAACCTGTTATCAATTCTGCATTTCAAAGTTTACACTTCTGGTTTACACTAATATGAAACAGGTGAAATTTATATACTTGATTATCAGTATATAATGCATTTTCAGGCATTATCTGAAATTAAGGCATACTATTTTCACTACTATAAGTAAATACTCTTAGAGTGCGCACAACGGGAGTATCGATTTATTCACTTAAACATTGGAATTATGTCATATATAGATAATGAAGTACTCGAAAGGTTGATAGGAACAATGGTAGAGGGGTTTGCCCGCATTGAAAAGAAACTTGACCAGATGAACCGTCTGAAAGAATGTATGAACGGGGATAAACTGCTTGATAATGTGGATTTGGCAGAACTCCTTGGGGTGTCACAAAGAACTCTGGCACGTTACAGGCAAGAGGGCAAGATTAAATATTACTCGGTTGAAAAGAACGGGAAATCATTCTATCTCGCCTCGGAGATACAGAGTTTCCTTCTCCAGCGAAGTAAGAATATAGTAAATAATAAGTAGCAAATAGAATAAGTGGCCATTTCTTGATAAAAATGATATGGTCACTTATTATTATATCGGAATTACGGTGCTTTCAATATCTCTCAATTAACATAGACGCAGTGATACAGACTCTTTCTTCCATTGAAAATCCACAGCAAGTCATTGTTGATATGTGCCAATATAGGGTTGATAAACAGATTCAGCTTTGGCTTTTGCGAAGGAACTGTTAGTTACTGTACCTATCCCCTAATATCTGTATAGTTCTCTTTTTCCTGTGATGGTATTCATTTTATGCATGAAATGTGTTTCTCTGAAGAAAGTTGAGAGACTGACATATTTTGTTTATCAGTTTATTTGTAGATGAATTTTTTTTTATGACTTTTGCACTCAAAACATTAAATATACAATAATTTGCAAATAAAAAATAATTATGTTGGAAGGATATATTGAACTTTTTGAGTTATGTATTGCAATGGTGACAGCATTGTTGGGATTGGCATATCCATTATTTATTGATAAGATAAATCAAATGTCAGATAAATATAAAACACGTAGAATTTCTGAAAAATTTAAAAATGAAACTGCATATTGTTGTTTCAACATTTTAATAGTTGTTTGTATTGTGGAATTATTTGTATTTCCAATTATAATAATAGCTTATGATACTGATTATTGTAATCAGTTACTGATTACAATTCAAGGAATTTGTGTGTTTACCTTATCTATAATTATGGTTAGATTATATCATCTTATACAAACGTATAATGATCCTTTTCGTTTTTTCAATCGAATCAGAATTAATGAAACAAGTGAGAATCTTATTGCAGATTTACAGATCTTAATTCGATATGCTTCTAATAATGAGGCTGAAATGGATTTGTATAATGATGCAATGCAGGAACTCAGTACACAAATTTTAAATTTTCAAGAAGAACAATTATTAATCTATCAACAGCAAAACTCAAACAATGAAGAATACTAATAGATCTCCATTTATATATCCAGTTTATATAGTCCAAGTGCTCAATCAACTAATGGAAGATAGTGTAAAGAATCGAAATGGAATTCTCAGTAAACGAGCAGATATTGTTGAGATACTATATAATCAATCTAATAACTTTCCAATTACAGAACAAGTTTATCAAATGATGTGGGTTTGGATAATTAAAATGCTAAATGCTGGTCATTACGATTGGATAAAACAATATTGGAATATTGCTAATCAATATTGTACTTTCAAATTAGAATATTCTAATAAAAAAGATGAAAAGAATAAATTTTTGGAATTCCATATTATGGTAGGTGTATTGTTGTTTTATAAGAAAAGCTATAATTTACTACAACATATATTCAATTTTACAAATACTTTACCGGCAAAATATCCTTTGATCCCTAGTACATTTTCTCAGATTTTTTATATTTACGAAGAATTATCCGAAAAAAACAAACGCATGTATTTGTTAAATTATCATATGTCTATGGTTTTTGAAGGTGCGGGAGAAGAGAATAAAATAGAAGGTCTTCTTGTTAATTATCTTGCGTTGCTTATGATACGTCTGTATGATGTAAATGATTATAACATTACCTATAGTAATCCGTTAGATACTCCAGCTACTGGTAATACAATTGAAGAAAACGACAATAAGATTGAATTAGCTAATATACTTATAGAACGTATTAAAAGAATCACTGATGATCAATTAAAAGAGTGTGGGTTAAGTACAATGAAGAATCAACGAGTTGTTGTTGATTTGCTTAAACAATATATAGCTCAATGTTCTCAAAAAAATAATGATTTGAAGCAAAATTCAGATATATCAAAAGATAAACAAGAATTGATTAAAGCGTCTTTGATAGATTCGGTAAAAGAATATAAGCCTCAATTACCCCAAAGTAGTAAACAGGAGGTAGAGGAGAATGATAAAGAATTTACTGCATCACAGAGTGTTAAATTAGATGAATATCTAATTCTTAATAGCCATTCAGCTATTAGTTCTAATTTAGGTGAAGCTTTAATCAATGCTCTTAATTCACAGGTACAACAGTTTTATTGTTATCAATTCTCACTTAATAGTGCGCTCAAGAACTATACTATTCCTTATCGTGATTTTAGTAGAGCCATGAAACGACTTTCTATATCTCCTAAATATGTATTATTGGCAATGGGAATACCAACTCATTTTTTTGATGAAGTAGAAGGATTTATACGTGAGAATAATGCTATTCATTATAATAAAAGCGATGTTTATGAGATACCCTCCAATAACGAAACATCTATTTTAATAATGAAAAAAGAGGATATTCCTTGTTATAAATTTAGGAAATTGACAGATACAACATTAACAGAAATAGAATCTACAAGGTATCTATTCTCTAATGTTGATTCTCTTACAAAAGAAGAACCTATATTAACTGTTAAACAAGGTTTTTCTATACATATGCCACAGAAGTTACGATATATTAGGTTACAGGTTGCGTATCATTTAGAATCAGATGAAATGCTTATACAAAAAGTAGAACCAATAACAAATAATATTATATAAATTATGGATACTGAAAGATTAAAAAAACGGATAAAAGAGAATTGGCTATCTGGATTATTGACTTTTATAATAGTGGTTGTAGGAGCATTTATGGGAGTTTATTGTGCACGCAGATTACCAATAGAACAGGAAAAAGTTCATAAAAAAGACACTATTTATATTAAACGTTCAATTACGGATTCTCTGTTATTAGATATATCTTTTCAGCTTAAAAAGATAGAAGAGAAATTACAACCTAAAAAAGTTTATATTCAAAAAAGAAAATCTAAACCATGTGATACAATCAAAATAGATGCATCTATACATATTGATCAAAAGTAAATATTATGAATATATCAAATAGAATAAGTGACCGTATTCTGATGGAAAGATGATATATACGGTCACTTATGCATTATACCGGGATTGCGGTCACTTTCAATGTCTCCAGATTGACATAGGCACCGCGATACAGTGTCTTTCCTTCCTTGAACATTCTCCATAATATGTCACATCCGATATGTGCCAGTGTAGAGTTAATGAACAAATCCTGTTTTTCCAGAGCTTCCGCCAGAGAACAGCTTGGTCCTGATTCTTTTTCCTTGAATTTTGCATAGTCCACTTCCTCGGTGATGACATTCATTTTAGGCATGGGAATATATTCCTGTGAAGAAGGTTGGAGAACTTTCTCGCGTACTGTCCCGATGATGACCTGTCCTTTTGTTTGGCTGTTCCCGAAATCCATCCAGTATATGGGAGCGGAATGGTCACTGAAGTTTTCTTTGCTGACTTTCTTCAAGAACTTCCAAAGCGTAAGACGTGAACGTATATTGTCCGTGCAGGTAATAAATATGTTGGCTGTATCATATCCTGAAAATTTCTTCGTGGGAAAACATTTCGGTTCGGCAGTCCATGCGTATCCGAAGAAACGGTTGATGCGTGTGACTAGTGATACGGCTTTGTTCAGTCCCAGTTCCGTCTCACTGAAAAGCTGGCGTCCTATATTGGCCTGGCTTACTGTGTCGGGATCGAAGACAGTGACATGCAGTCCCGGATGACCTAATGCTTGAAGTGCCATGTTCATGCGTGCCAGATTGGTTATCACTTGTGAGCCGGTACCTCCGGCTCCGATGACGAATACCGTTACCGGATGACGCGGATTGAGCAGGTAGCGGTCGGTAAAATGTATCTTTTTCATGGAAGTATGTCTTTAAGTTTTTTATTCATGGGCTTGAGTTCGTTCATGTCGAACGGATTGTTTCTTATGTTCTCGGTGACGATGACAAGATTTGAAACGGTAGGATTGACATTTCCTCCAAGATGGGAGAATTCAGTCAGCCAGAACCGTTTTTCCCAGTATTCCAGCAGGGAAAGGAAAGTCGGGTTCTGTGGCTTTTCCAGAGAACTGCTGCCAAGGCAGACACTTGACCCGGTCACGTTGAAGAACGGGGCACGGAACAGTGGAGTCGTCTCCATTGGACGTTTCCCCTTGAAGGCGAACACGTCCATGCTTCCGTTTCTTACATGGTAGACAATTCCCGGCAGATTGAATGTACCGTCCTGTATATTGAGGTCCTTGTGAAAGAACATCTGTCTCTTTCCGGGCGGATTGTACCAGATATATTCTTCCTGTCCTTTTCTCGGATTGCAGGCTAACATGTTTTCAGGGACTCTGCCTGCCGGTATGCCGCTCATTTCCTCCGTATAGGATTCCAGCAGGGTATTCATGAATTCGTATGTGACGGGGATACCTGCTCCCATCTGTCCGCTTTTCCCGATGGGACGCAATTCTATGAAGTACCTGGTGTCAGAATTTCTTCTGTCTTCATACTTGTAGGCTATGATAGCAGCTTTCGGCACCATCATTTTCTGTATGTTTTGGGTCAGTTCATTCATGATGTTTATAAATTATAGATAACATGTTCTACAAATTTCTCAAACCATTTTGAGAACCGTTCCGGATAATTCTCTGGTCTGAACAGTTTTTCAGTTTCCGGTGTGATGAATGTAAATGATACGGGAGTCTGGTTATATGTTTCCTGACAGTCAGTACTGAAACAGCTTTCCATGTCTTTGGTAACCGTATCCGTGATGGAATATGTAAGCAGAATCTGATATTCGAGCGGTGGCGGTTCGAAATCCCTTTCCTTTTCGCTTGCATAATCATAGTCATAATTCAAGATATAAGGGCTGTCCTTTGTAATCAGGGACATTCCTTCAGTAATCAGTTCCAATAGTCTTCTTTCCTCATCGCTGGAAGGAGTACAGTTGCGGATATGTTCTTCCAGATTCCTACAGAAAGCCTTGGAGTACATCCGGCACAGCTTTCTGTAAATCCTTCCTTTCTCGTATGACTTGAATAGCTTTTCCTTTCTGCACAAATCCTTTTTCTCTTCCTCATCGAGCCGTCCAAAGTCCGCATGGTCGGTACAGACTTCCGACATCTCAAAATATGGGGTGTCGGTTATATCCATCATCTTGTGATGCTTGATGAACCGTCTGATGAACTCCAGTGTGATCCTTTTGATTTCACCTTTTAGTCTTTCTGTAAAATCTATCGGTATCAGGAACAGGGTGTAATCGGGCCATTCATGGAAATGGTAGATGCAGAACTGGAGCCTGTCACCGACAAGTTCCAGATTTACATGATGAGATACTATGGAATCCAGCGCATTATATAGCAGGCATATTTTTTCTCTTGTGGAAGTCCTGCCTGTAGGATGGTATGGCAGCTCCACATCCAGGAGCTGCGCATACTTCATGGCTGAACGGTACAGGAAATCAAGATTCTCTTTGGTGGTGACATTTATTGTTGCTTCCATGTCATTCTCCACATACAGGTCGGGAGCGATGGAAGGTATTCTCGTGTTCAGAAAACCATAAGACTTTCTGCGGGTGGGAGTTTTCTTTTCTTTCTGCTCCTGATGCCCCAGCTTATGTCCGTATTTTCGAGTTCCGATATGATAAGTCTGGCTAAATTTTCTAAAGCCCGTTCCGTTAGTTGTGTACATGGTTTCTTGTCTTTACGTTGTCCTTTTTTCATGTTCTTACCCTTTCACTCCGATGGTTGTCTTGAATTCATATATCGCCCGGTCGTCTTCGATTTCCGGTCCGTGTACGGTCGCGGTGGTCAGTTCCGGATAGTTCATGGAATAGAAGTCCATCACTTCAGCCGGAGACATGTTTACGTTCGGATCGTCCAGTGCGATTTCCTGACTGTTCTTCTTCATCTTGAAGACTCTTTTCATTCCTTTAATTTCCAGTGCCATATTGTTTATAGTTTATTAGTTTTACAAATCATTTATTTTTATATATCAGCAGTATACCATTTCTACCTGTGCCTCATCCTTCATCCGGTACTCAGCCGGAAAATCCGGATATTCCGCATACGGGTCCTCTCGTAGAAGCTCCCTGTCATTCTCGTCTTCCGGATCGAAGCAGAATGTATCATGAGCAGCCGGTGCAGTTTGGTATTCCCGTCCGTTTCCGTTCTGTACTTGTATCGTTCCGTTCGGTATATGTCCGTTTGTCGGTTGCCGTACCTGTTGTTGGGAATAAGGTGCTGCCTCAGGCTGGTAAGCCGGTTGCTGTGGATAGGGCTGCATTGTTCCGCCATGTGGAACGAACCCTTCTTGTATCGCCTGAGCGTTCGGTCCCGATTGCATATGTGCTCTGTTCATATCATATACTGGTTGAGGGGTTTCCAGTGGCAATTGTTGTGCTATCTGCTGTGGAACGGGCTGCATGACAGGCTCAGGGTTCATAGTATGGGTTTGCTGTTCCGGGAATATGCTTGTTTGAATACCGGGCTGTGGCTGACCATTCATGCTGCCTTGTGGTTGAGAAATGATCGGTGCCGCTTCTTCTGCCATACCGAACAGACTTCCTTCGCTGGCCAGTTTTTGTACTTCCTGCATCTTGGCATCAATCTCCTTTTGTTTTTCGGCGGAAGTCAGAATCCGTGCCTGTTTCAGCCATGTCATTGCTTCGGAAAACCTTTTTGCGGCGGTTGCATCATCAGCCTTCTTGAGGAGCTTTTCCATCTTTTCCCGTTTTTCCCTGGTTTCCTTTGATTCGGCCGGTATTGTTGGAGCCTTGGATGATTTGGCTTGTGCCGTTGCCTTTTCTGCCTGTTTCTCGAAATTCTCCGCATTGGCAAGCAGTCCCTGCACTCTCTGTATCGGTTGGAGTATGGTCTGCAGGAAACCCATATCCAGTTCTGCCGGTGTTCCGTTCACTACTAACGGCACCATGTTCTGCCGCGTATCCTCTTTCAGGCTGTTCCGCCTCGGCATGACTGCCACGCTCAGGCTGTTGTCCACTTTACGGATATTGATGTTCAGATCCGTACCTGCTGTAATCATCTGATAAATTGATTGAAAAAACATAATTGAAAAATTTTATGGTTATACATAAGTTTCCTTGAAGAATTCTTTCAGGATATCCTCCCTGTCCGGATTGCTTGCAATATCACGCAGAGATTCCAGATAGTAGCCGATGTTTTTAGGCTCATCAACTGTATTGGGCAGACGTCTTTTGACCGGTCTGATATGTTCGCCCTGTGGCCATACAGCCGGCATGACAGGAGCGGAAGATACACATATACTTGTTTTCATATCTATTGGTTTTATTGGTTAGAAAAACAGGAGTCCGACAATGAAAAAGATAAATGCTATCCTGACAATTAGCAGAAGAGCTCTGAAAAGAAATCCTATGATTCCTTCGGTGAGCAGGAGCAGTGCAATCATACCGATAGGCATGATACCTTTGTCTATCAGCATAAGGATTCCGATGACCAATACCAGGGTTACCTCATGCTTGCTGATACTTTCGATAATCTGTAGTTTCATAATCTTTAATTTTATGAATGAATAATCCCATCGGGATGTGTTTTCCCGATTTTATAGGCCTTCAGTCTCTTGGATTGCCTTTTTGCGCAAGGCCTGGCAGGAAAAAATACCGGAGCGTAGCGAGGATGATTTTTTCCTGTCCAGCCAAGCCCTTCAGGGCAGCCTTGCGGCAAAAGGCAGGCAATCCAAGACCTTTGCCGCTTAAAAGCGGAAAAACAGATTCTTTTCAGTACGAACACAAAAAATGCAGACCTTCCGACCTGCATTCTTATAGTTACATTGATATAGATGTTATTCTTTTTTTGTGGAATAGGTGTTGAAAATATCATCGAACATTTTCTTGATAATAAAATACTGAAACTTTATAATAATATCATGGCAGTTAGATGAGCAAAATATTTTATAGCAGAATCTCTATTGAGTTTTAAACTGTATTTGATTCTTATTTAGTACAATCAAGTCAAAATGTTTATTTTTATAAATTGAGGTATTTAGTTATGGAACCAATTTTTATCTAATAGCTCATTATGGATAGGAGTTGTGGTATTAGAAGTGCATTTTAGATAACCTTGAATCAAAATTCGTTTTTCCACTTGATTATCTTTTTAAATTATAATATTTTGCTTATCTTTGTAACAAACTAGTTTGGTATACCGTGGTATACCACATTTAGTGTGGAATGGGTTTTTCTCATTTTATTCGTGTTCGTGTGAACTTGTAATGGAAAACTAGCAATTTTCAAGAAAGACAAGGATATGCGAAGCGGGTGTGTGTCGTATTGTTAAAAATACGGCACAGGTCGCTCGTTTTGTCTTTCGGGCTTGCTAGTGCCTCTGTTACGAAAACGAGTGGACTCTGTGCCTTTTGATATAAGAAATGGTAAAGAGTTTACTTAAAGAAATTTAATAAACATTTTACCTATAAGTATGGCAGCAGTAGAATATCTTAATAGGCCGATAGAAAGTTCGAAAGATTTAATTCTAAAGGAAGCGTTTAAACTATTCCTTCAGAAGAATGTAGAAAAGGTAACTGTTCCAGAGTTGGAACGGGTTACAAAACTACAGCGTGGAGCTATTTTTTATCACTTTAAAAATAAAGAAGCTATATTCAAAGAAGTGATAGAAATCTATTTTTTCTCTCCTATAAACATATTCTATCCTGTTAATTCCGATAATGTACATTCTTTGAAAGAATATTGGGCTAAGAAAAATAGCCATTTAGATGAAATTCATAATTGGTTTTATCGAGAAGGTATTCCTATTAACCCTTATTCAGCATTTTTTCATCTTGTAGAACAGGCGGATTTATATCTTCCAACTTTTAAACAAGATATGTATAATTTGTTAGAGGCTGATAGAAAGTGTTGGATTCAAGTTTCTTCTAAGGACTCTAAATTGTCTTACGGAAATATGAATGTATCTTTAATGGCAGATGTTTTAGAAAGCATATTTCTAGCAAATTATTTTAAATTCTGTTATAATATAAATACTAATATTTCAGATTATAAAATTACCTATATTGAGGATATTGAACAGCTATTTAAATAATAATTTTATAGTTTTGTATTTGAGTTAAAAAAATAGTTACTTTTCATCGCTTCTTTTATTTTTTTATTAAATTTGCAATAAATATTATGTAGTATGCGATATAAAGATTCTAATAATGCAAGTAAACAGAAGATTCTGCTGGAATGTTTTAAATTATTTGCTATTAAACCTTTCAGTAATATTACTTTTTCTGATATTGAAAAAGTGACAGGATTAAGTAGAGGTGCTATATTATACCATTTTAAGTCTAAAGATCAAATATTGTCATCTGTTATTGATAAATTCATTATTAATAAAGAATATGATTTACCTACAATTGATGCATCAAAAAGTATGTGGGATAATATTGAAAGTTTTGTTGATGTAAAACGACGCCAACAAGATTTTTTCACAGGCATAGGTATTCTGAATATTAATCGTGCATTTATTTATATTGCAGCGAATTGTATGAATCTTTTAAATGAAATGCCGAGTTTAACACAGTTACGTTTAGCAAAAGAAAAAGATTTTTGGAAAGAAATTTTGCTATTAGGTATAGAAAAACAAGAAATAAGAAATAATATAGATGTTGAAGTTGAAAGTTTGTCATTTTTAGAGATTTACTATGGCTATTCATACATGTGTATGACTACTTTTAATGGATACGATATAAAGTGTTTATTAGAAAAATTTCGAAATTTATATTCTAAACTCACCCGTTAATGTTTAAATTTTCAAAATAATTAAGTGTTTTATCTATTTATCCATAAATAATAGTATCTTTGTAAAATTAGACAGAACGTACTGTTTATAAATTAAATTAAATTATTGATATTTTTTATGGGTAAAAATGTTTATATAACTAATTTGTCTAGTTTTTTGCCAAATGAACCAGTTGAAAATGATGCGATGGAAGATGTTCTAGGATATATAGGAGGACATTCTTCACGCATAAAGAGAATTATACTTAGTCAAAATCAAATAAAGCAAAGATATTATGCTATAAAAAATGGGAATTATACTCATACCAATGCTGAACTCATGGCAAATGCCATTGCAGGTTTATTTGATGATAAATTTACAGCTAATGATGTTCAACTTCTATCATGTGGAACTTCTACGCCTGACCAAATGATGCCTTCACATGCGTCAATGGTTCATGGTTTACTGAAAGACAGTAATCCTATTCCAATTTTATCTCCTTCTGGGGTATGTTGTTCTGCTGCCCATGCTTTGGAATATTGCTTTTTATCTGTATTATCTGGGCATACAAATAATGCTATATGTGGGGGATCTGAATTATTTTCTCCATTACTTCGTTCAAATATTTTTGAGGAAGAATATAAGATGATGAATGAAATTCAATCAAATCCATATATTGCATTTGAAAAAGATTTTCTTAGATGGATGTTATCTGATGGAGCAGGATGTGCATTGTTGTCAGATATGCCATCAGATGGAATATCATTAAAAATAGAATGGATAGAATCCGTATCTTATGCTAATGAGCTTGATGTATGTATGTCACAAGGATTACAAAAGACTGTAAGTGGAGAATGGACTAGTTGGAAACTTATGCGTCCTATTGATTGGCAGATGCAATCAATTTTTGCAATAAAGCAAGATATAAAACTGTTGGCAAAGTATGGTGTTGAGAAATCCGTACAACATATAGCAAATAGTTGTAAGAAACACCAGCTAAATTTTGCGGATGTGGATTATTTTCTTCCGCATATTTCTTCTATGTTTTTTTACCATAAATTAGCAGACAAACTTAAAGAAAAAGGATTATTACTTCCTGAAAATAAATGGTTTACTAATCTTTGCTCTGTGGGTAATGTGGGTTCAGCAAGTATTTTTATAATGCTTAGTGAATTGTTTCATTCGTCTAAATTGAAAAAAGGTGAATTGATATACTTATTCATACCAGAAAGTGGACGATTTTCTTATACAACAGCTTTATTAAAAGTTGAATGAGTATGAAATAATAAGTTTTAATGAATAACATTACAAAGAGTAATACAAACTTTGATTTATTGTTTAACTGCAATTAGTTAGCTATTTTGTATTCAGAACCTCCTGTTTTTAGCTTTGATTATTCTAATAGTATAGCTAAAAGCAGGAGATTTTGTTTTAACATGGAATTTTTACTTTAGTAATTTAAATTTGAGATAGATTTTCTCTTGGTTACTTTAGTATAGATACTTTTTCTTTTTGGGAATAGGTGTTGAAAATGTCATCGGTCATTTCCTTGGCGAGAGTTCTGATCCTATTTAGGAAGTCCTGTCTGGTTATCATTCCGCTTTCAAGTCCGGCCAGCTGTTTTTCCCAGTCTGCGGTAAGTGAAGTATCCGCAATTTTCTTTCCACGGATAGTTTCGTAGGTGAACATACCTTTCGGGGTCGGAACGATATATTTCCCTGAATAACGGATATATTTACGGTTAACTAGTGTACGGATGATATTGGTACGTGATGATACCGTGCCCAGTCCGTTCAGTTCCATATATTCCACCAACTCTGCATCCGTGAACGGATTTACCGGTAGCTGTTTCTTGTGTACCAGGTTGCGTCCGCATACATTCAAGGTATCACCTTTCTCCACTTCGGGGAGTTCATTGACGGAATATCCCGATTTTGGAATCATGTCAGAATTCATGAACACGTCATGCCAGCCGGCTTCAATGATTCTTGTTTGTTCGGCCTTGAAATGCTGTGCGGCGCATATAGCCTCAATGTCAGTCGTTTCTATGCGGCACGGAGGCATGAATGCTTCAAGCATTCTTCCGGCAACAAGCCTATAGACCAGCATTTCCTTTTCGGGCAGATTCCCGGGACGGATACCTGTAATGATGATGGCATGATGTACATTGGCCTTTTCTGCGTTTATTACGTGGCGGAATAGACTGGATATGTCAATACTTGCAGTTCCTTTAGCGGCAGGGAACAGCTCCCATGAAAGCAGACGCGCCATGATTGGTGGAAGCGAGTCAAACACATCCTCCGTCAGATAACGGCTGGAAGTCCTTGGATAGGAAATCAGTTTCTTTTCATAAAGAGACTGTGCGATGTCGTACACCTCTGATGCGGTAAAACCATAGCGGATGTTCGCTTCCTTCTGAAGTTGTGTCAGGTCAAGCAGATCCGGTGGAAGTATTTCCTTAATACTGTGACGGATACCGGTAATCTGTGCCTGATGTGCCAGCTTGCAGTCCTGAAAAAACATTGTAGCGGATTTTTTGTCGGGAATATCCTGTGTGCGGCGCATCTTGAAAAGGATGCCGTCCTTTTGCAGGCTGATGTAGATGGGCCAGCTGTCCGATGAAATATGGTTCTCCCTTTCACGGTAGCGTCTGCTGATGACGGCCAGTACCGGTGTCTGCACCCGTCCGAGGGAATTGTTGCCGAATCCCATCGCCTTGCACATGGCATAGCTGGCGTTGATTCCGAGAATCCAGTCCGCCTTGTTGCGGCTGTCGGCAGCAAGGAACAGGCTGTCGTAACAACTGTCTGGTTTCAGATTTTCCATACCTTGACGTACAGATTCGTCGGTGAGAGAGGAAATCCACAGACGGAAACAAGGCTGTGTACAGTTTAGGTATTGATAGACATAGCGGAATGTCATTTCCCCGTCACGGCTGGCATCGGTAGCCGCAATGATGGTGTCACATGCCTGGAACACTTTTTCGATTACTTTAAGCTGGAGTACGGCATCAATCTCCGGTATCCATCCGTTCTCAGTGCGTGTATGACGTACCATTAGCTCAAATTCGGACGGGATGAAAGGAAAATCGTTTCGTTCTAGCTTCTGGGTTCCGTAGTCCTTCGGCATGGCCAGTGACAGCATGTTCCCGAAAGTCCACGTAACCATGTAGCCGTTTCCTTCCACATATCCGTTTCTTACTTTGGTTGCACCGATGATTCTTCCGATTTCTTTTCCTACACTTGGTTTGTCTGTTAATATGGCAATCATGATAAATTCTGTTTTATATCTTTCCATACGGACTTACCGTATGGAAAGAGAGATGATACATTATGGATTCTTATTCACCTGAAGGGTTGATACCGTTTATGCTGATGACCGGATTTCCATTCTCGTCTTCAATCAGATTGAGTGTGGCATCCATGGTCAGTGAGAATACAGGTGTCTTGATTTTAATGGACATGACATTGGTTTCCTCTCCCTGAAGGAGCAGGTCCAGGTTTTCGTCCTTTTCAATTTGCGATCTGCTGATACCTACCGATTCCAGTTTTCCCCAGTCGATTTGTTCAGCCTTGTAGATATGATGATTGGTCTTGTTCATGTTTTTTCCTTTTTTAGTAGTTGATGATTTGAATCCTGTTTTGCTCAGACAGCCTGTTTTGCTCCCTTCTTCTGTTCCTGCTGCTGGGTATTGTCAGTCTGTGAAGCACGCTGTGAAGTATTGCGACGGACATCCGGATTCTCCTGGAAGAATTGCATCTGTCCGGTATTAGCATTGATTTTTATGTATGAATCGAACTGTTTGCCGTTGTGACCTTTCATACCCGTTACGAGGATAGCCTTTCCGTCCTGAAGATTTGCTTTTTCCTGTGCCGAAAGCAGGTGTCCGTAAACCTCGGCAGGGATGGTCGGTGTCTGTCGTTCGTTGAAACCGTCCGGAGTTCTGGAATACTGGGGTCTTCCGCTCACAAGATCCAGTTTGACGAATGATGAGAATTCCTCACCTTTACGGTTGATCATGTTCTCAAGATAGATGGGCTGTCCTTTGCGTAACGCTTCCTTGTCTTCCGGTGTGAGCTGTACCGAACAGATTTCCTTCGGTATGTAGATTTCTCCCGTTTCCGGATTGTGGCGCGTATATTGGAGACCGCCTGTTACCTTGTCCATGGTAACGAAGGAGGAAAACAGCTCGCCGTTCTTTCGTTTCATATCCTCTACAAGGATGGTGTGTCCTTCGTTCAACGCTTTGAGCTGCATGGGGGAAAGCGGTACACCGCCGAGCGTCTGCTGATTGAAGGCCTGGTCTTTCGGGAAGATAAATTCGATGCCTCTTCTTTCCGCACTGTATTGCAGATTGGCATTAAACTCTTTACCTTGATTGGACTTCATTCCCTCTACGAATATCTGTTCTCCGTTTTTCAGTTTTTGAATTTCTTCCGGAGTCAGAGTCACACCTTTGATTTCATTCGGGATATAGACATGTTCCTGTCGGACGGCTACCAGTTCGTTGGTATTCTTGTCGATGGAAATCAGACACGGCTCTGTCGTGTTGCCACGCAGGTTAAGGTCAGCCACGCGTCCCATGTTTCCACTTTCACGCAGGTTCTTTTTGTCCTCTTCCGTGAAGATATGTCCGAAATAAGGACGGTCCAGTTCCGGTTCTTTTCTGATACCGTGGATACCCAGCATGACCTGCCCACCGTTGGATATGAATGAAAGGCGTGCGTCCAGCTTTGCGGTCAGTACCCCAGGAATGTTGAGTGTCAGTGGCATGGTCCTGTTTGTCTTGTATCCTTTCAGCATGCTGTCAAGCTGTCCGGACTGCTCCAGCATTTCCTTGGATATGCCGAACTTACCCAGTTCTTCCCAGTTAATCATGTTCTCGTTGTAGCGGTATGTGGGTGTCTGCTGGCGTTGCGGTTCCTGCTGTTCACGTCCCTGTGCGGCAGCTTCCACCTGTGATACCTGTTCAGGTTGTGCCTGTGTTGTCTGTTCCTGCTTCTTTGCCATTGTTGTTTCCTCCTCTTTTGTTTGACTGTTTTTCTGATTGTTTGCCTTCGGTACGATTTCATAGCGTTTCAGGAATTCCTTTACCGCATCTGTTTTCTTGCCTTCGGCCAGGTCCTTGAGAGCCTGTTTGTTCTGCTTGTAATCGTTGAAGGTCATACGGATAAGTCTGAAGTGCGTAGGCTCCTTCAGCTGGCTCCAGAAATTCTTGATGAAGTTTTCGAGAATACTCGAATTCTTGTCGAATTTCAGGAATGAGTTCTCATTCTTCTCTTCCGGTGCAACCGTCTGATAATTGCCTTTCTCGTCCACCTTGCTGACCACTCCCAAACCTTTCTTTGGATCATTCTTGTTATGTACCAGCAGAAGCTCGTCAATTTGTTCTACATAAGGCTTTTCCGGTTTCTTTGTTCGGCTTTGCCTTTTTTCCTTGTCAGGACTGTTTTCTTGTGCCATAATCTTTTGTTTTGAGTGACTACTTGATTTGTTTCACAGTCCAAATGTAAGATGATAAATTGAGTTAATGAGTGATATACAAATAGATGGCGTTAGATGTCATTAGATATCATCAGATGTCATAGCGGAGATAGGAAAGAATGTAGAAACAGCAGGAAAAAAGAATGAAAAGAAGTAGGAAGAGTAGGAGTAAAAGCATAGCGAAGCCACCGGGACTATGCAGATCAGAGGGAGCTGAAATCCCTGTCTTGTTTCGGGATTTGATAAGCAGGCTATGTCTTATTATTGAGGAAGGTGAATTTTCACGGTATTTGTGAGGGCATATATGGAATATATGGATAGCCGCCTTTGATTTACGGCTATGCGTCACGTCGGTCGCAGTTAATCCCTGTAATCTTTCATTTAATGCCAATACGTTTGCCGCCGCATTCTTTTTCAGGTGAATTTTCATGGCGTTAGCCATAAAGAAAATTCTCCTGAAAAAAGGAATAAATGCGGCTGGCAAATCAGGATTGGCATTTACCTTTGATGTAAGGGATAAACTATATTTTAGAAATCAATTTAGATTCCAGTTCTTATGTGAGCCTCTAGTGGACTACGTATTTTTGCAACTCCTAGGTTTAGTATTTTGTGTCTAAAAACAAGATTTATGATGCGACGAAAGAATTTGCAGAAATTTACTATAAGGAACATAAAGTAACCTATAAATCCAGCTCGGCTTTGCTAAAAATCTTGAATGAAAGATATGGGCATAAATCAATGATTATAGTATCTCAATTGCTCATCCTTAATAGTCTGATTATATTGGGAATCCGACTCTGTCAGCCACAATAATGGATTGCCTAGTGGCTAACTCAAACAATATTGAGTGGAAAGGTGAATTCATGAGACAATGAAAGAAAAATAATTTACATTATAATATCTAGTAGTTATTGTAGAAATTTTAGTTTGAAAAACCTTTTACATATTGATTAGATAATATTGTTGAAAATATCAATTTTCTTATTTTAAAAAAATAAACAGTATATTCTGTATGTTATATGGAATTTAATTTTTATGTTTGCAAAGACATTAGAATTTACTACTATATAAACAGGGTAATTTCTTAAAAATAATTCTATTACTGTCCCATTAAATTGGGACGAATTAAATGTGAATCAAATAATTCTGGGGCAGTAGAGACTTTAATGATAATAGACGACCCACGAATTGATATTGGAACTTCCAGTAATCATATATGTATTAATGAATTACAAACGAAATGTTAAGAGTGTCATTACAGAATAAAATCCTTTTGGGGTATTTGTTATTAGTGATGGTTATTAGTAGTATGACCGCCATATTGTTGCATGAACGGAAACGGATGCATGAAATAGGAGCAGAAACCACGGAAATACGTAAAATCCGTAAGGATATAAATATAGTCCACCGATGTATAACGGAATTGGCAACACATGGAGAATCTGTCATTACATGGAATGAGATGGATTTTCAGAAATACAGAAATCTGCGACAGGGTGTTGACAGTCTGCTACAGGTAATGAAGCAATATGTGGGCGGTTTTGTGCATACGGAACAAATAGACACTCTTTGTAATTTGCTTGAAGAAAAGGAAAATCATCTGTTACATATTATGGAAACTGTTGCGATACAGAAAAAGACAGATAGTCTCTTAGTGAATCATTTACCGGAAGTGGCCAGAAGAGCGACCCGTGTAAGGATTGTTACACAGAAGAAAAGTGGTATAGCCGGATTTTTTGGTGGCAAGAAAAGTGTACAGGTTCTGCCTTCTGCTCAAGAACTACATGCTTTTAGTGACAGTTTGATTGCCTTGCAACGGATACGTACTGTAGAAATGGAAATTTATGCAGACAGTCTTCGCTCCAGAAATCGTACTTTGAACCGTGAGTTGTCACAGTTGATCAGTAGCCTTGATAATCAGGCGCAGGCGGTATTTGCTCAAAAAGATCAGAAAATAGCAGAAGCACAGGATTTATCTTTCTTCATGTTTGCTATAATTATAGCATTTGCAATTATTCTACTGTTGATTTCTTTTCTTATCATACGTTCCGATTTACGTAAGGAAGAAAGAATTAAATCCAGATTAAACCAGGTTATTAGTGAAAATAAAGAATTGCTGGAGATGCGTAAGCGCATTATCTTGACTGTTTCACATGATATACGTGGCCCTCTTGGTAACATTCATAACTGTGCTGATTTGGTATCACAGACCCGGGAAAAGAAGAAACGTGAATCATATCTGGAGGATATACGTCACTCCTGCCATCATATTCTTCATTTGGTCAATGATCTGATGGATGCTTATCGTATTAGTGAAGTCGGTGACTTACGTAATGATACACCATTTGATCTGAATCGTTTTCTGAAACGTATTTCTGATGAGTTTTCCCGTAAGGCTATTTCTAAGGCTTTGATTTTGTACTCGGTACATGAGAATTGTAGTTTAACAGTAAAAGGTGATGCGGACAAATTGGAACAGGTTCTGGATAATTTATTGACAAATGCTATAAAGTTTACTCCATCGGGAACCGTTAATTTCCATTCAGGATATTCTGATGGGAAACTGCATATTGAAATCAGGGATACTGGAATCGGGATGGATGAAGAAACATTGAAAAGAATCTTTGCTCCATTTGAACGCGCTGCACAAAATGTTAATTCAGAGGGCTTTGGTCTTGGATTATTCCTGACAAAAGGCTTGGTAAAGGTTTTGGACGGAACAATGGATGTGGAAAGTGAGCCTGGTAAAGGAAGCGTATTCAGACTTGAATTTCCCTTACCTGAAACAGATGAACCTGCAGAGGAAGATAAACAGGAAAACAATCAGATATTTATGCTTCCTAAAAAGGTACTTGTTGTGGATGATGATCCGATACAGTTGAAAATAGCGGAAGACATGCTTGGTCGTAATGGTATAACCTGCACTATATGTATGAATATTCAAGAAGTTGTTGCTGCTCTGGAGAAATCGGATTATGATATAGTACTAACAGATGTACAGATGCCAGAAACTGATGGGTTTGGTCTTTTGAAACTGCTTCGTAATTCAGATATTGGTAACTCAAGAAGCATTCCTGTAGCAGTCATGACCGCGCGTAGTGATGGTAATACAGGGATATATGAAAAGGAAGGATTTGCAGGTTATATTCATAAGCCGTTCAATATTCATGGATTGCTATCTTTTTTATCGACTATCATATCCTATACAAGAGTTTCAAATGCCGGAAACTTTGATTTCTCCTGCTTATTGAAAGACATAGACGATAATGGATATATGCTGTCACTCGTTATTGATGAATCCAGAAAAGAACTTGCTGAGATGGAATTAGCCTTGAAAAAGTATGACCGTGAATTAATGCGGAAGATTATTCACCGGATGATGCCAGTATGGGAAATTCTTGGTAAGGAACGCTTATTACGTGAATTCCAAAAGGAACTACATAATAATGAAAGTGTTAATGAAATCATTGGGGAATATGCCCGGCAGGTTATTGACATTCTTGAAAAATTGATAGAAGAAACAGAAAAAGAACTTGGGAAATATGAAAATACTGATAGTTGAAGACAATATGATACTTAAGGTTATGATAGAAAAGTGGCTGCAAAAAGCCGGTTATGAAGTTCTGACCGCTATTGATGAGCCCGGAGCACGTAGTATTCTGAAGAAACATGAAATCAGCCTAGTGTTGGGGGATGTACGTTTGCCTGAAGGAAACGGTATCAGTCTTCTGGAATGGATGATGCATTGCGGTATGGAAATTCCTTTTATTGTCATGACAGATTATGCCTGTATCTCGGATGCTGTACGTGCAATCAAGCTGGGAGCTAAGGATTATCTGGAAAAACCTGTCCATCAGGAACAACTTTTTGAATTAATGCACAGTATGTTGAAAAGTCCGGTTATAGTACGTAAAGAGCGTTCTTTTGTAGAACGTACCAGCGAAGCTGCACGGAAAGTCGCTTCTTTTGCCCGTCGTGTGGCACCATCAGACCTTTCAGTTATGATACTTGGTCCGAGTGGTAGCGGTAAGGAAGTGATAGCCCAGATGATACACCGTTATAGTGACAGGAGTGATAAACCTTTCGTTGCAGTCAATTGTGGAAGCATACCTAATGATTTACAGGCTTCTGAATTTTTTGGTGCGGTCAAGGGTGCTTTTACCGGAGCTGTAGCAGACAGGAAAGGACATTTTGAAATAGCCAATGGAGGAACCTTGTTTTTGGATGAAGTCGGCAATATGCCTTATTCCATGCAGATTCTTCTCCTTCGTGTTCTTCAGGAAAAGGAGTTTAATCCTGTAGGAAGTGATAAAGTGAAGCGTACGAATGTGCGCATTATTTCAGCTACCAATGAAAATATGAAAAAAGCTGTAGAAGAGGGACGTTTTCGTGAGGATCTTTATTATCGTCTTGCTGAATTGGAAATTTTACAGCCACCGTTAAAAGACTGCAAGGACGACATTCTTCCACTTGCCGAATTTTTCAGAAAAGAACATTCCTATAGAATACCTGTTAAGAATGAAGGTTTTACAGAAGAAGCGAAGGCATGTATGTTGGGTTATGATTGGCCGGGTAATGTGCGGGAACTGAGTGCAAAAGTCAAACGTGCGGTCATTGTGGCAGATAACGTATTGTTGGATGTCTGTGATTTGGGATTGGATAATGTGGTTTGTGGTAGTAATTCGGAAATTTATATCATTCAGGAAAGGGAAAGGATACGAAATATACTGGAAAAAAATCACGGCAATGTCAGCCAGACAGCCATTGAACTGGGATGTAGCCGTACAGCTCTTTATAAGAAAATGAAGAAAGTCGGTCTGAAATAATTTTTTTATTCTTTAAGGTGGTATATCAGTCTGCATACATTGTTGCGGAAGAGACCGTAATTCAAACTGTGTCAATTCCTAACAAGTAAAATTATTTACAATTTTACTTTCGGATAAATATCTGAAAATCAGATATATTTGAAATAATGTTAGACCAAAGAAAAGACAAATTAAAGGATTGACACAGTTCTATTTACGTTCCCTAAATAAAGATTTACCCCTGCCACAGATAGCTATAGCAAGGGTAATTTCCTCAAAAAGGGAATTTTGATACACTCTCTCTTATTCTATAAATTGAATGACGATTGCGCCCAAGGAATAAAAAATACTAATGACAACACCCTCAAATCAATCTATCCTATCCAGCTCTATTGTAGCAACTTTCTCTTTGTCAGGACTTGCTTCATTCTGCATAAGGAGTATATGCTTTTTTGTATAGCTCTTAATAACCCAAGGAGCGCCACCTAAATATAAAGCATTACTATTAAATGTAACATATTTTCCTTCTATCGCGTAGGTAATATCAATTTCATCATAACCTTCCCAATTTACTTTTCCTGTTTGGGTATCTATAAATTGTATACCTACGCCTATATTTTGTACAGCCCAAGCAGCACAACTTCCTGTCCCACGCCATGAAGTTTGATAAAGGGCCTGAGGAGTAAGTTCTTCTTTTGGCTCCTCAGAATCTCTATCAACGCAGCTTGTCAAACCAATGTTTACTGAAAACAATACACCAAGCATTAACCAATAGAATAATTTAAAATAAGATTTCATATATTATTAATTAAGATTTTACACAAACTTCAAAATCACAACCCTATAATTGTATATAGATTAGCTAGCGTAGCTATTGATATTTGTTTTTCTGATAAATTGAAGGCCCATGAACTAAGACCATATACCTCTAGCAAACTCTCATCTCTTTCATCTGCAAAAAATGAAAAACAGAGTTTGGTAGTTGGGTCATATAAATATTCCATATTAGTTGCCTCATGATAGTACTTATAGAAACCTTTTTCATTGAAGTTCTCCAAAACCATACATAGCGGAGAACGCATTTGAGGATTAATACGCTTTCTAGTATTATAACTTATCTGAATATCAGAGCTGAAATACCTTGATATTTCTGATGATATAATTTGGGCTTTTTTGATAAAAATATTATCATCTTCATTTTGCCTTAATTCCGCATCCGTAGCATTACTTTTACTCAATACTATTTGGTCACCCTGTCTTGTTGTTAACACAGCAGCTACATCATATAGACTTTCTCCTGAAACAGATGTCTTTGCCAATACCCTTGCAATCGTAATAGACGGAGTATAAAGTCTTGTAACAGGAAGAAGAATTTCTTTAGAAGTATCATCAAAACGTCTTTGAAAGTTTCTTTCCAGTACAAAATCCGACATTGGATATAATCCTTCTTCTATTAAATCAATCACTGTATGAGTTTTTGAATCATTTAATGATTTTCTCCAAGATTGCAAGTTTATATTTATGTCTTTAAGTGCCATTGTAGTATTCACTACACCTGTTTCATCTTGAATACCACCCAATGTTTTTACACGTATAAATATATCTTGTCTTTTGTACACTGTAGAATCAAAAGTACCATCCTTTCCATTAAATCCGAACGATCCATTAAGTGAGTCACCTTTATATACAAGTGAAGCATTAATATTTTTCTCTAAGGATTTAGTTTTCTGTTCAACATTCGTATTTGAACCCGCATTACCCATATATTGCGCAAAAGCTCTTCCACCTGTATAATAACCAACAACAACAAAATCTCCATATGAATCAATGATAGATGATATAGGAGAGGTATATAAATTATTAATAAAAGACCTTCTTAAAAACTGCCTTGCAAAAACTTTATTAGAACCATTGGAACTTAACAAGGTAAATTTGCCATGAGCAAACAATATATTCATTTCCCCATAAGCCTGTTCCTTTGATTCGTTAATGAAAGTTCTAAATGTTTCGGTTGTCGTTTTCTTTTTCCCTATAGAAAAAAAACCTAGATTTAAAGAAAATCCACTTTTCACTGTTTTACTTATTGATGAAAAATGCGTATAATTATTAAAATCATAATAAGCAAACGATGACTGATCATTCCAGTTCGGATATGTTTCATCTATATATGATTTATCATATTCTTTTATAGATTCAATATCAAGTATGGAATGCGTAAAGTTATCAAAATCACTTGGTATATAATTCCCTTTAAGCAATTTATAACCATAACCTAGATATTTATCAGTTCCCCCAACCATCTCACCACTTCTTGTCAATTCTTCATCAAAAGAAGGTTTTCCTGTAATAACATCTGGAAGAGATGGATTACGTTCTTGAAGAATCACATCATCACATGAATAATCAGCTTCTAATGCAGTATTTTGCTGTGCGCATAAGTTCAAATCCTCTGAACAAGCCATAAACAATGGAATTGTTACAGATAAAATTATTATATATAATATCGATTTCATAATCTTTTCTTATTGCAGATTATTATTAGATAAACTTTTCATATATTCTTCTAAAGGAATTGTTACTATTTCGTCTGGTTTTGCCTTTGATGTAGTATTTATTATTCCATACCAAGAACCTTTAAATTTAACTTCTCTATCATTGGACTCATTTCCATTACGATAAGTCATAGTAATAGTATAGTCAGCCTTTACACTATATTTCTTTAAATAAGTCGTTACTTTAATTAAAGATGGCTCATCAACTTCTACCGGAATAGTCACTGATAATGTTTTAGGTATCTCATACGTTGTGGAAGTATAAGGAGCTCTAGGCAAAAAGATTGTTGAATCAGGCATTTCTCCACTACTAAAATTGCCAGGGGCAATAAATTGGCCGGCTATTATTGCAGGGCGTAAAAACATTTGTTCTTCATTTTCCATTGGAATTTTCAAAGTTCCTTTCTCTGTATAATAAGAAGTGTCTTTTACATCTTTTTTTGCATAAATTGTAATATTTGATGGTCCAGCAACTGCTCCAGTCTGACCATTTGAGTACACAACAACAGGGTCTAATTCCGTCACTACAGCTTCAGGTTCAAATACTATTTCTTTTACTTTAAATTTATCCTGAAACTCTAATAGAAACTCTTGCTGTGGTTGCTTATTATATTTTGCATACCCCACCTGCCCATTACTCTTTACTTCTATGGAATAATTAAATACACTCCAAGGATTATTGGGGTCTTCCGTTCCTAAATATGTCTGATTTTCAATATTAAAATATCCTTTATATGTTGATGGTATAAGGTCCCAACTTCCAGAACTTATATCTTCCGAATCCCAAACAAAAACAAGTTTATTGTTTGGAGCATTGTTATATTGACCACAAACCAATGGCTTATTATAAGACTTTGAATAAATCAAATATGGTATTCCACTACTAGGCGGCAAAATCTTTAAATAGAATTTTGAAGAATTATATGCTGAAAGTGTCAATTCTTTTCTCATTCCTTGAGTAGAAAGATAAGGTTGTCCAGCCACTCCACCTCCTCTGACTTTCAATGCAAAAGGCAACTCTCTAACAGCATACATATTTGATGAATAAAATTCATCTGTCTCAGGATAATAAGAATAAGATTTCGTTTCCTGCTTTTGATATTCATCTGCATTAGAAAACAGACTTACAGAATCAGCAACAGAAATGGATCTTGATAAAACCGAACTTTCTGATGCTTCTGAGAAATCATCTAAAAGTCCTGAACCTTGTGTGCAAGAGGTAAGAGCTACGGTCATTCCCCCTACTAATAATCGGCTTACGCCCCATAAAGAATGAAAAAGTTTTTTCATAAAAATGTTTTTTAATTTGGTTCTTGAAATTAGAGTGAATATGTAATATCAATATTGTAAAGATTTGAAGTAAGAAGTTAATCCTTATATATTAGTACAGTAACCATCCCAAGCGGTCATTATAAACCAATGAGAAATAACTTCATATATGTTTCTACATTAGTTCCGATTCAATGAATAAACCGAATCTGGTATAAACTATTATCTGCCTTTTTATAAGAATGGTGGAAATATTTACCCCTATCTGTTCTGCAACTAGTCTATGGATTTCACCAATAATACTTTATGAGAATACAGTACTTTCTTGAGTAAAACCATCCTCATTTTGACATGAAGTCAATTGCCCTAGAACTGCAATTATTGAAGCAGCTATAAATCCTTTAATTATCAATACTTTTTTCATTTTCTAAAAATTTAATGAACATTTTGTTATATAGTACTAGTACGGATGCAAATATATAATATTGATTGTATATAAAATAGCATTCTTAGATATTTTTTGCCATTATGTGTTGATAAACATAAATAATATATATATTTGTACTATACAATCTAAATTATATTAATATGGAAAATATTTATTACTCATTAAAAGACTTTGAACTTTCTTTAAAGAAGAACGCTATCGAGAGAGCTGACGACTTCCAGCAGTACATCAATCAATTAAATGAATTTGGTTGCAAAAGCTATTGGATAACTTCCCAGACAGGAGTCGGATCAACAATGACCATTGAAGGCTTTGACCGACCTGTCACTGCATTTATCTCCAATGACTATTTGGGAATGTCACAACGAGAGGAAACTAAACAGGCTGGAATAGACGCTATTATTAAATATGGAACAGGTGCTTGTGCCGCACAGGTTATAGGTGGATATCTCGATATACATCAACAATTGGAACAAGAAATCGCATCTTTTGTAGGGCAGGAGGACGCAATACTGTTTTCTTCCGGTTTCGGAGCAAATGCAGGGATATTAAGAGCCTTATTAGGTCAAAATGACATTGCGTTAGTGGATCCTTATATCCATACAAGCGCAATGGCAGGATTAAAAGGGACAAATGTAAAGCGGATAGGGCACAATGATTTGGAATATTTAGAGAAAACGCTGAAAGAAACCAAAGACCAATATCAGACCAGGCTTGTAATAATAGATGGGGTATATTCACAAGATGGGGATTTGTCCTTGCTTCCCGAAATAATTTCTCTTTGCAAAACCCATGAAGCTATGTTGATGCTGGATGATGCACACGGAATAGGTGTAATGGGAGCCAACGGTAAGGGAACGGCAGAACATTTCAATTGTTTAGGGCAAGTGGATATCATCACCGGAACATTCAGCAAATCATTTGGTTGTGTAGGAGGATTTGCTGCCGCCTCAAAAAAGATAATACAATACCTGAAATTTTATGCGGACAGCAATGTCTTCTCGGCAGCCCCTACACCACAAGTAACCGCATCCATTTTGAAAGCTTTGGAAATAATAAAGAAAGAACCGGCAATAAGAGCCAGACTTTGGGAAAATACCGATTACCTTAGGAGCCGGCTGACAACCGAAGGGTTTGACATAGGCAAATCCGTGTCACCTATTTTCCCCATTATGATAAGAGATAATAAAAAAGTTTATGAAATAGCTAAAATGTTACAGGAAAAAGGTATCTTTACAATTGGAATTGTATATCCGGCAGTAAGAACCAAAGAGGCCAGATTAAGGATCAGTGTTCTTGCCACGCATGAACATGAACAGTTGGATGCTTTAATCAACGCTCTTAATGATATAAATAAAGATATAAAAATAAAAAAGGAATAATGAAAGAAAGGAGAAAGCGAAGAAGTGCAAAGGACATAGAAGAAAGTATACTTGATGCGGCAAATCAATTGATTGAAAATGATGGATTTTCAAAATTGACAGTTACCGGTATCATACATCTGGCAGAAATCGAACCTGTCCAATTCTACCATAGATATGAGGATTTGAACAAGTTTATTGATGAGTATGTCAAAAAATACGATTACTGGTTCAATGATATCATAAAGTCCCAGAAACAATCAAGCAATGATAAAGAATTGTACACGAACATTCTGACAGGATTGTTCCATTCTTTATCGGAGAACAAAGCAATGCAAGAGCTTCTGAAATGGGAACTGGCTAATAATAATGAAACCAGTCAGCGTACCGCCCGGTTACGAGAACTACATACATTGCCTCTATGCCAAAAATATTCAAGACTGTTCTCAGATACGGATATTGACATTGTAACCATATCCGCACTGATAATAGGCGGAATATACTATCTCATTTTGCATGATGAACTTTCTACTTTCAGTGATATAAATTTAAAAGTGGAATCAGACAGGCAAAGAGTTATTAAAGCCATAAATAAACTGTCAGATATTCTGTTCACTCCTATACCATCTTCTCTTACCAGAGAAACCATTGATATAATAATAAAAATGAAGGAAGATAATATACCAGTGGAAAAAATAGCATATTATACGGGAATACCACAAGACATTATCATTTCAATCTAAAGCACAAATTGGAATAACCAGTCGTATATACTGATTTGAAAATGGGGAACGTAAATAGAACTGTGTCAATCCTTTAATTTGTCTTTTCTTTAGTCTAACATTATTTTAAATATATCTGATTTTCAGATATTTATCCGAAAGTAAAATTGTAAATAATTTTACTTGTTAGGAATTGACACAGTTTGAATTACTGTCTCTGAAAATGAGTAAAAATTGCAGTAAAAAAAACGTGAACATCGATCTTCCCATCGTTGTTCACGGCTTTTTTATAATCTAAGGTATATAGAAAAGCGCAAACTCAGCTTTCCTTCTCCTCTCTATGCTCGGAATTACTTTCCCCTTATAGCACCTAAAGGAAACATACTCCTCATAGATGTCACGCTCCCCTTTTTCCAGCTTCCGTATCAACCGGCTTTTCAGTATCCTGCCATGGCCCTTCAATCTGAAAATGCCCACATTATAGCTCAAAACGCCCAAAAGCAATGCATCATTGTCAAACTCCCGGAACGCATCACAACACTTCCTAAGGTCACTCCTCAGCAGCGAATCGGCCTGTGCCTTGCTTAGGTTCTCGGTCAATGTCTCCCCCGGAAGCAAGCGGTGCCCGTAACCTATGTAAGGCATCTGTCCCCGATGTCAGCCTTCCGCCCGTTTGATGAATTCCACGGCCTTGTCAAACAGCGAATCCGGCACTTCCCCCTTTCCTTGGGCAAAAGCGGAGGAGACCACAAACGCCATAAACACTCCGGCCGTCAGCCTGAGCCATGCCCTACTCATTGTCCGGAACGTTGTTTTCCGCATCATTCACATTGAAACCGTCGGGAAAAATGGCTTGAAAAACACTTTTAGTACGACCAAGTGCAAAGGATGAAACTAAGTGAAATGCGAAAAACGGAGAATCGCTTAAATTATTGATTTTGTTCCTATTTTGTTTCCTTTGCAAGTGGAATAAAATGCTATTGCATTGATATATAAATGATTAATCATTTATAGAATAACATTTACTAGATTTCTGTTTAGGGCATCTTGCGACTTATGTATATAATCAACGGAAAACATCCCGTAATCCGTCGTTATGTTCTATTTTAAGTTTAAAGATAAGGAATGTTCCCTGAAAATCAAACCGATTCAGGATTTATTTGTCATTATGCATCTATTCTGCTTTTCTTTTCTCCTCTGCTACACTTTCTATACCCAGCCGTTCACATAGTTTCGGATCGTTCTTGATACGTTCCATTTCTTCGTTGATGATAGCCTGGGCGTCCGCCTTTATCTGGTCATAATTACGCTGTATCTGCTGGAGCATGATGTCATTCCCTTCACTGTCCTTGAATGTGTTGATAACCGGAATTTTTTTGTAAGCCTTTTCTTCAGCACTTACTTTGGCATGGTCTACGATAATTTCTGCATGAAAAATCTTCTGGTCGATTTTCTCACCGAAATTGTCCGATACGGAACCGACAAACGTACCTTGTGAAAGATTGGAAATCTTGGATGCAGGAATCAGTGAGTCCAGTTGGGTATTGATGGATGTGGAAACATCCTGACGGTTGATGGATATGGACTGTCGTTTCTGAAGGATTTTTCCAAAGCGTTCGGAAAGTGTCTTGGCCGTTTCGCCGACCACCTGACCGCTGAATATGTTGCCGACCGTATTTTGAATCACCTTGCTCTCCTTTTCGCCGTAATCTCGGTTAAGCTGGCTGAAGTCCTGAAACCCCAGACAGACAGCCACTTTATTGGAACGTGCCGTTGCAATCAGGTTGTCCAATCCGCGGAAATAGATGGTTGGAAGCTCATCTATAATGACCGTGCTTTTAAGCTGCCCTTTCTTGTTTATCAGTTTGACGATTCTGGAATTATACAGTCCGAGCGCAGCGGAATAGATGTTCTGTCGATCTGGATTATTACCCACACAAAGGATTTTAGGCTCTTTCGGATTATTGATGTCCAAAGAAAAATCATTGCCAGTCATGACCCAGTACAGCTGTGGAGAAATCATTCTGGTAAGCGGAATTTTTGCTGAAGCTATCTGACCTTGCAACTGATCCTGTGCCCCGCCTTTCCAGGCATCCATGAAAGGAGAAAGGTAGTTCTCCAGTTCCGGATAGGAAGTCAATATGGTAAACAAATCAGAGTAAGGTTTGTTCAGCAGTTCCACGGCATGAGGGAAGCTGCAATAGATACCGTTTTTGTATATTTTCAAATACCAGATTATAGCTGCCAGCAGGATAATCGGGGATTCTACAAAGAAGTCCCCCTGTTTCTCGATCCAGGTCTTATTCAAATTTAACATAATGGTATAGCTTGCTTCGTATGCGTCAGAAATGTCCGTCATGAACTCCGGATTAATAGGGTTGCAGCGGTGTGAACGGTGCGGATCATCGAAATTGATGACATAAAAATGTGGCTTTACCTTGTATTTGTCCATATTGTGTAACAAGGTATTGTAGGCAATGGTAGAAAGATCATCGAATTTATAATCATAGATATAGACACTGAAACCTTTGGAAATCATCTGTTTGATGTAGCTATTCACCACTGCATAGGATTTACCGGAACCCGGTGTTCCCAATACGATGGTCGCACGGAAAGGATTGACCACGTTGATCCAGCCGTCGTTGAGCTTGCCGCCATACTGGAATCTGGTGGGCAGGTTGACCGAATATTCATTCTCCATCAGTCTTGTTTCCTGCATGAAGGATTCGTTTTCCATATTGAACACGTCCTCCATCAGATTATGCCTGTAAAGCCTGCTGATCCACAGTCCCGCCATGAGCAGGCATAGATAACCGGCTGCGAGTGTCACCACATACAGGGCCGTGACCGCTTCGTGCGGAAAAGGCAGGTCAAGCAGCCACCAGTCCATGAAAAACAGAACCGCTCCGGCAGTAAGTACCGCCCATATACGCTGCCATGTAATCTTCTCACCCTTGACTCCGATGGTACCCATACAGGATATGGCCAGCAGAAGAACTGCCATCAGTTTTGTCCAAAGAATACAGCCGAATATACCGGTTGTCCTGTCAAAATTCATCAGTATCCGGTCTATGACATCCAGATTCAGATGCCAGGCACTCATACTGGGATAGCAGTACACATAAACGTGGACTACCAGAATAAAAATACTGACTGCCCTGCCGAATTCCATAATCTTGGCAAGAGCTCTCAAATCGTCTTCCTGTTGCATAATGATGTAGATGATTGTGGGAGAATCCGTTGTTCTCCCTGTTGTTGACTCATTTTGATTGATCAGATACCGCGTGATTTGCGCTTCTGCGGTTTCTTTTTCCGTTTCATGCGGCGACGGAACGCTTCTTCCTCGTAATCGATTGCCGGATTTGCCTCAAAGGAGAAGATGCCTGCCGCCTGTTCAAGCGCACTGTTTTCTTCCATACGGTGACCGTACCGTTTCCAAAGTTCCTCCGGACCGGACTGTTGTCTGTCCTGCCAGGGTATTTCTTCCCACCAGTTGACAAGGCCGTTGAATACGTTGGCGGAAAACTCCTTTCCCATACGTGAACCGTTGAACGCCTCACGCCGTTCATGGTCTATGAATGTGACGCCATAGATACGTCCGGTATCGTTCCTTCGGAATACCACATCAATGTGCTCCTGTTTCAGCAGTTCCCTGAATTCCTGTTCCGATTTTGCGTTACGCATTGCCCATACTACCTTGCCGGATATGACCGGCGACCATCTGCCTTCCTTGAAGTCCTGTGTATGCCGTAACATACGTTCGGACAGTCCCGTATTTCCGAAACGCTTGCCGAACCTTGCACTTTTTATTGGAGGGCTGACCACTTTCCCACTATCATCTGTAGCCGAATAGATGATACCCGTATAGGGTGTTCCCATGTAATCGCCCCGAACCTGTAGGGCTTCAATGTTCAGTGTGGAAAGCAGCGCGGAATACTCTCCGAAAGTCTGGAAACGGTAGCTCTCCAGAACGGTCTTCAGTGTGTTTCCTATCTGATGGCGTATATCCCCCTGTAAGGCATCCACCTTTTTCAGTTCCGCTTTCGGATTCCGTCTTTCCGTATCCGCACTGTTACGCAGTCCGAATTCCTGTTCCAGTTCCCGGCAGGCTGTCATGGAACGGCGGTGTTCATAGGAGTCATTGATTTTCCTTCCTTCATCGTCAATGCATACACTTACGATATGTACGTGCGTGTTGCAGGTATCGCCATGTCTGTACACGATGAACGGCTGGTCACCATAACCCATTTTCTGCATGTATTTCTCTGCCAGTTCCGCCAGCCTGTCATTGTCCAGCCTGTCTTCCGGTGCCGGGCTGAGGGCGATATGCAGGACCGGCTTGTCCGTCCTCCTGTTTGCCGTCATATGGTTCTCAAATGAAAGGAGAGCCAGACGCATGTCCTCGCTCGGCAGTCCCGGGCGGTCGGAAATCATCCGGTGTCCTGACAGGATTTCCGCCGTCCCTTGAAATACCTTTTCATGGTTATAGGACAGTGCTCCGTAAAGGCTTGTCCCGTGACTTATCTTTGCAACCATTTCTGTTCATATTCTTTGGTTAAGGCCATAATCTGCCTGTTGAGCAGTATCAGTTCCAGGGTAGCCTTTTCAAGTTTGTAAAGCAGGGACATCGCCCTTTTGTCCCCGAAGTTTTTCTGTACGGCCCTTACGACCTGATTGTAATTGTTGCCTATTGCCTGGAATTGTCTGTAAAATTCCCCGAGCCGGATGTAATAGTCCATGGAAACCTTGTCCACCTTGATTACCTTCAGTTGTTCTGAAAAGATTGATTTCTTGATAAAGATTGTCCTGTCCCTTGCTCCGGATTCCAGAAACAGTTTCTCAAATCTGCTTTTCTCCTGTGCGTTCAGACGGAAATTGTACTTGTAGTCCGCCGGATCAGTTTTCGGTTTTCTGCCTGTCCTTCTTGTCTGTTTTTTCTCCATGCTTTTCTGCTTTTGGGTTATATTGCTTTCTCCGTCAGATTTTCCGACTTTGGAGGAAAATCCCCCGACCGTGAGGGAGGGCAAGTTGGTTTTTGTATGGCAGAATAATTTCTGTCGTACAAAAACACAACTTGCTCTGTTCGTTTGAACAGAGAATCCACCTCCGGCGGATTGCTGCGCGACGTGAGCGGCGTGCTGCTGTCCGTCGGAAGATGTTCCAAGCCGTTCATCGGTTCTGACTTTGCAAAATTATGACCGTGTAAACACTTGTAAAATAGCGGATTGTATGACATATAATGACGCCTGATGACATCTGATGTCATGGTATTGGCTACATATTACCTGTATGCTTGAAAGACCTTATTTTTGACGCGATTTAAGCGTGCAATATTGCAATAACATAATGACATAATAACATAACAACATGGTATTGCAATAATATAAGGACATAATAACATGGCAATATAGCATTGCAATAACATAAGGACATAATAACGTAACAACATAGTATTGCAATAACATAATGACACAATAACATAACAACATAATATTGCAATAACATGACAATGTATATATGTACAGGATTATTGCAGCATGTCCTTAAACGGTTATGCCGGTATCACAATAGCGTAATGCCATTGTTGGATTAGTGAAAGAAAAAAGTGAATATTAACCCCAAAAACAAGAGGTATGAACAAACGTCCGATTCTTGTCGCCTTCAGCAATCAGAAAGGCGGTGTGGGCAAGTCCACGGTAACAGCGGTTCTTGCCAGTTATTTTAATTATGTAAGAGGTTTGAAAGTTGCTGTCGTTGACTGTGACTATCCCCAGTTCAGTCTGGAAAAACTGAGGGGAAGGGATTTGAAGAACCTTGAGAAAAGTGAGTATCATCAGCGACTTTTCTGCCGTCAGTTTGAGGACGGTTCCCGTAAGGCCTATCCGATTGTCACTTCTACTCCGGAGGCAGCCGCAGAGATTCCCGGCAAACTGGAAGGCGACTATGACCTGATATTCTTCGATCTTCCCGGAACGGTGAATTCCCGTGGCGTATTCGAGTCCGTCATGAACATGGATTTTATCTTTACTCCCATTGTAAAGGACCGTATGGTCATGCAGAGCAGCCTTTCCTTTGTATCGACCGTTCAGGATTTTATCGGACAGCATCCGGAAGCTCCCCTGAAGGATATACGTTTATTCTGGAACCGTATGGACAGCCGTACTTCCAAGGAACTGTATGTAATGTATAATGCAATAGTGCTCCGCATGGGTTTGAAGGTCTTTGAAACCGTACTTCCGGATCTTGAACGCTTCAACAAGGAAATGACACCTTCTTCCAGGCAGCATTTCCGCTGTACCCTTCTTCCTCCTTCCGAATCACTACTGAAAGACAGCCGTCTTGAGGCTTTTGTTCAGGAGATGGAACGTATCATATTTCCGGGATAATGGCTATGGCAAAAAAAAGAGAGATTTTCAAGGTGGATGAGGATGCCTTGAAGGACATGATGGCCAGTGAATCCATTTCCTGTGGCAAATCTGGAACTGATGTCGGTGAGAATGTTCTTCCTGTCACAGAAAAGGGAAAAAATGTGCCGGAAGTAAAAACACAGGGACAGGAAAAGTCCCGCAAGATGATACGCGCCGATCCCGGACTGGAAGAGAAGGTGGAAATGTACAAGGAACTGTTTCTGGACAGAAAGAAGTCCGTACACCGAAAGCAGACCTATATCAGCTATGACATGTATTGCAGGCTGGCGCGTATCCTTCCCCTTCTGAGTGATGACATGAGTGTGCCCGCTTTTTTGGACAATGTGCTGGCACACCATCTTGAGACTTACAGTGAAGAGCTTGGCGAGCTGTTTCGCCGCAAAACCCAAAAAACATTCTGAAAATGATGTGGATTGTATTGACTGTTGCCGTATTGGTATGCGGCATTCTGCTGTTTTGTGTTTATGTGCTGTCCAACAGGATTTGCTCACTGAAAAAACAGGTCAGGGAGTTGAAAGAGAAAACAGGAATAGCGAACCGCTTTCCCGAATACTGCCGTGTCTATCTGAACGATGTTCCCGTCGGGAACGGTCGGCAGATACGTATCCGTGGCTATCTGTATGACAAGGCAAGCCGCCTTATTCCGTTTATGGCTCCCGGCATGAGTGTTTCAGTCTATGTGAGCAATATCGTGGAGGAACACTTGAAACGCCACGGAGAATTGCTGAAGAATGAACTTGAATGTTTTCTTTATAAGGATTCTTTATGGAAGGACTGATATACTTCTGTGTACGGATTGTCTGTATAGGCTATTTGCTGTACAGCGTGTATGGCTGGAGAAGGCGTATCGAAACTGTTTGTACACTGCTTTATGGGAAACCTTGCGTGAAGAAGGAAAAGAAAGAAACTGCCGGAACGGAATCTGCGGTTTCAGATGCAGAAGTGATGGGAAGTACCCGTTATGTCTATTTGGACGAGAATGCCGGAAAGACTGCCGCTCCCTTCATGAGCCAGCCACTTGAAAGGAATTTTATCGGTGAAGAGGAGGATGTGGAGCAGGAAGACGTGGAATGTAACCTTCAGCTGGAAAAGATGAAACTCCTGCAGGAAGTTCAGGAAGACTTGGACGCGGAGTCTCCCGAAGTGGAATCCGTTTCACCGGTTCTCTCCAGCAAGGACATGGAAGTACTCGGCGAATATCTGACACATCAGGATGAAGCCGACCATGAGAAGGCCATGCAGGCAGCACGTGTTCTGTTCTCCATCAGGCAGACCAGCCTGATTGACGTGTTCCTTTCCAATATGGAGAATTCCGCGATTGTAGAGGAACTGATAGAAAGGTATCTTGACGAGGACGGCAATCCCAGACCACTTAAAGTGAAGGATGGGAATGAACCGTCTGACGAGTGGCGGAAATATATCTGACACCGATATATTCAGGCATCCCGGAAATCTTTTCGGGATGCTTTTTTTATGTCTGTAAGGCTTCCTGAATGACATCTGATGACATCTGGTGACACCTGATGACGGTGTTGTATCACAGCGGTTTAAGCCTTATATATTTGCAGTCGAATTCAACATTTATGTCAAACCCCAAAATGATTCGACAATGAAGAGAAGAATCCTATTTTCAGTATTGTGTGTGCTGGCAGCGGCAGGTGCCTTCGCACAGGGACAGGGTCTTGCCGGCATCAATGAGGCTACCAGCCTTATGACTTCGTATTTCGATCCGGCCACCAAATTGTGTTATGCCATCGGAGCCGTACTCGGTCTGGTCGGCGGTATCAAGACGTATGGCAAGTTCAGCAGCGGTGACCCGGATACGTCCAAGACTGCGGCAAGCTGGTTCTTCGCCTGCATCTTCCTGATTGTGGCCGCCACCATTCTCCGTTCCTTCTTCCTGTAAGCCATGGATTACCGTATCAACAAAGGAGCAGGTCGTCCGATTGAGTTCAAGGGCTTGAAATCACAGTACCTGTTCTTTTTTGCCGGAGGCCTTATGTCGGTCTTTCTTGCGGTGGTTGTCCTGTATATGGCCGGTGTCAGCCAGCTGGTATGCCTGTCTTTCGGAGCGGTATCCGGTACCCTGGCCGTATGGCTGACCTTCCGCATGAATGCCCGCTACGGTGAGCACGGGCTGATGAAGATGCTGGCCGAAAAACGCCATCCGCGCTATCTGTCAGCCCGTCGCAGAATATTCAGAGCATTAACCAAAAAGAAGAGAAAGAAATGAGAAGTGTATTGAAGGCCTGTGATCTGGAAGACAGATTCCCGATTCTGGCCGTGGAAAACAACTGCATCGTAAGCAAGGATGCGGACATTACGGTAGCCTTCGAAGTCGAGCTGCCTGAACTGTACACGGTGACGGCGGTGGAATACGAAGCCATTCACGGTACCTGGGTAAAGGCCATGAAGGTGCTTCCCAATTATTCTGTCGTGTACAAGCAGGACTGGTTCGTCAAGGAAAACTACCGGAGCGAAGGAGACGGGACGGAAAGTTTCCTGTCCCGCAGCTATGAGCGTCATTTCAACGAACGCCCGTATCTCAGACACCGCTGCTTCCTGTATCTGACAAAGACTACACGCGAACGTGTCCGTCGCCGCAGTGATTTCAGTACCCTGTGCCGTGGCTATATCCTTCCCAAGGAAATCACGGACTGGGATTCGGTCGTGAAATTTCTGGAGGCGGTGGAGCAGTTCGAGCGTATCATGAACGATTCGGGGCATGTCAGGATGAAGCGTCTTAGAACTGAAGAGGTTATCGGAACGGAAGAATGTCCCGGGCTGATTGAAAGATACCTGACTCTCGGTATGGAGGACACGCACCCTGTATTACAGGACATCTGCCTTGATCCGGAACGTATGCGCATCGGTGACAAACGTCTTTGCCTGCATGTGCTTTCCGATACGGAAGACCTTTCCGGCAGTGTGAGCACGGACATGCGTTATGAGCGCTTGTCCACGGACCGTAGCGACTGCCGTCTTTCGTTTGCGGCTCCGGTAGGACTTCTGCTTTCATGCAACCATGTCTATTCACAGTACGTGTTCATCGATGACGCGCAGGAAATCCTGCAACGCATGGAAAAGACTTCACGCAACATGCTGTCCCTGTCGAAATACAGCCGCAGCAATGCCGTGAACTATGAATGGGCAGAAATGTATCTTGACGAGGCGCATACGAAAGGGCTTGTTCCGGTACGGTGCCACTGTAACGTACTGGCCTGGGCGGAAGACGAGGAAGAGCTCAGGCGTATCAAGAACGATACCGGCAGCCAGCTTGCCCTGATGGGATGCGTACCCCATTATAACACGATAGATACCCCGGTGCTGTACTGGTCTGGTATTCCAGGCAATGCGGGCGATTTTCCGGCTGAGGAAAGTTTCTATACCTTTCTGGAACAGGCTGTCTGCCTGTTTGCTTCGGAAACGAATTACCGCAGTTCGCCCAGCCCGTTCGGTATCCGTATGACGGACAGGCAGAGCGGCGTACCGCTTCATCTGGACATCAGTGACCTGCCCATGCGCAAGGGAATCATCACCAACCGCAACAAGTTCATACTCGGTCCCTCCGGCAGCGGTAAATCCTTCTTTACGAACCACCTTGTCCGCCAGTATTATGAACAGGGTACCCATATCCTGCTGGTGGATACCGGAAACAGCTATCAGGGACTTTGCAGCCTGATTCATGACCGGACACATGGCGAGGACGGTATCTATATCACCTATGAGGAGGACAATCCCATCGCCTTCAATCCGTTCTATACGGATTCCGGGGAATTTGACGTGGAAAAGCGTGAAAGCATCAAGACACTGATACTCACACTCTGGAAACGTGAGGATGAAGCCCCAAGGCGTTCGGAAGAAGTGGCCCTTTCTGGAGCGGTGAACGCATACATCCGCAGGATAACGGAAAACAGGGATGTCAGACCCGATTTCAACGGATTCTACGAGTTTGTGCGTGATGACTACCGCCGGATGATTGAGGAGAAGAAAGTCCGTGAGAAGGATTTTGACATCGACGGTTTCCTGAACGTGCTGGAACCGTTCTACCGTGGCGGTGATTATGATTTCCTGCTTAATTCGGACAAGGAACTGGATCTTACCAACAAGCGCTTTATCGTATTTGAACTGGACAATATCAGCGGAAACAAGGTGCTTTTGCCCGTGGTCACGCTGATAATCATGGAAACCTTCATCGCCAAGATGCGCCGTTTGAAAGGTATCCGCAAGATGATACTTATTGAGGAATGCTGGAAAGCACTGATGTCCGCCAATATGAGTGAGTACATAAAGTATCTCTTTAAGACCGTCAGAAAATATTTCGGGGAGGCTGTGGTGGTGACACAGGAGGTGGACGACATCATCAGCTCCCCGATTGTGAAGGAGGCCATCATCAACAACTCTGACTGCAAGATCTTGCTTGACCAGCGGAAATACATGAACAAGTTCGACCATATCCAGCGGCTTCTCGGACTGACCGACAAGGAACGCGGACAGATCCTGTCCATTAACCAGGCCAACCATCCCGGACGTTTCTACCGTGAGGTCTGGATCGGTCTTGGCGGTACTCACTCGGCCGTGTATGCCACGGAAGTCAGCGATGAGGAATATGCCGTATATACCACGGAAGAGTCGGAAAAGCTGGAATTGCAGAAGTTGGCCAAGGAACTGGGCGGAAATCTGGAACTGGCCGTGAAACGCATTGCGGAAATGAGAAGGGAAAGGAAAATGTCAAACGGTAAAGCATGACGGTTATGAATGACAGTTTTGAATCGGATGAAAGAAAGCGTAAGGAGACCATTGAATGTCTCTACTGGTCCCTGATGAACGGATGGGACATACCGAAGGAGATCCGTGAACATTACGGATTTTCAGAAGACTATGAGCTGTATCACCGGCTTGAAAGTATGGAACCGGAAGATTACAGGGAAAGAAGGCTCAGAGGCGAGATTCCTGATGCCGTAGAGGTCGATGTAAGACTTACACAAGCCGTGGAAAAGGTCTTTGAACGGCTTTGTTCCCCTCCTCCTGTCCAGTATCTCGACAAACTGTACGAGGAACTGGAAAAGCTGGGAGGTTTCATAGTCAATCCGAAGAATATTGACAGCCCTTTCATTAATTCCGGTTTTCTCATGAAATACGGCATTGACCGGAATTCCCCGGATGAAATCAGACAACAACAGGCAGAAAAGGGCTATAAGGAACTTTATGCCCGGTTTGAAACCATGATTGGTCTGAGGTCCTCAAACAAAAAGGACGACACCACTATCCGCAAGGAATGCCGGCAGCCAGCCTATAAAGACAAGCTGTACGGAAAAGTCCGCATCCCTGTCAGTCCGAATCCAAAGAGACGCAAGATGGGACTTTGAGAGATTCAGTAAAACAAGAACAACATCATTAAAAAGACAAGACATGAAAAACAGACAGTTGTACAGACTGGCCGCCTGCCTGATCGGGGCGGCATCACTGCTGCTACAGAGCTGTAGTGAAAGCAGGTTCAAGGACTGTGACCGCCTGTGCGGTTCATGGAGCAGTGTGGAAGGCAAGCCCGATGTCCTTATTTATAAGGAAGGGGACGCCTACAAGGTGACGGTCTTCGCCCGCAGCGGAAAGACACGGAAGCTGAAGCCGGAAACCTATCTGCTGGTGGAAGAAAACGGTAACCTGTTCATCAATACCGGCTACCGCATAGACATCGCCTACAATGAGGCGGCTGACGTATTGACCTTTTCTCCGAACGGTGACTATGTAAGGAAGGAGGTACGTCCATGAGAAAAAGACTGCTGCTGCTTTGTGCAGGAACCTTTTTTCTTGCCGGACAGATACGGGCACAGTGGGTGGTGACCGATCCGGGAAATCTTGCCCAGAGTATCATCAACATGTCGGACAATATCGTGCATACCTCTTCAACTGCGACAAGTACCGCCCAGAATTTTGCGGAGACGGTGAAGATATACCAGCAGTACAAGAAATACTATGATGCCCTGAAGTCCGTCAACAATCTGGTGAAGGATGCCCGTAAGGTCAGTGAGATCATCCTGATGGTCGGTGACGTGTCGGAAATCTACGTGACCAATTTCCAGAAGATGCTGGATGATGAGAACTTTTCTCCGGAAGAACTGGATGCCATCGCTTTCGGTTATACCAAGCTTCTGGAAGAAAGCAACGGGGTGTTGCAGGACCTCAAGCAGGTAATCAACGTCAGCACCCTTTCCATGACTGACAAAGAGCGTATGGATGTGGTGGATGACTGTTATGCCAGTATGCGCCGTTACCGCAATCTCGTGAATTACTATACGAACAGGAATATAGCCGTGAGTTTCCTGCGTGCCCGCAAGAAGAATGACCTTGACCGTGTCTTGAAACTCTATGGTAATGACACCTCCAAATACTGGTAGCCTATGGTATTGTTATCCGTGGATTTCTCGAATCTCCATACCATTCTGGAGAGCCTTTACAATGAAATGATGCCCCTTTGTGAGGATATGCTGGATGTTGCCAAGGGACTTGCCGGACTCGGTGCACTGTTCTATGTGGCCGTCCGTGTCTGGCAGTCGCTTGCCCGTGCCGAACCGATAGACGTGTATCCGCTTTTGCGTCCTTTTGCGATAGGCATTTGCATCATGCTTTTTCCGACCCTGGTACTTGGAACGATGAATACGGTGCTGAGTCCGATTGTGCAGGGAACTCACAGGATGCTTGAGGGGCAGACGATGGATATGCACCAGTACCGTGAGCAGAAGGACAGGCTGGAACGTGAGGCCATGCTCCGTAATCCGGAAACGGCCTATCTGGTCAGCGACGAGGAGTTTGACCGTCAGCTGGACGAGCTCGGATGGTCGACCGATGCCATGGCAATCCGCATGGGCATGTATATGGAAGTGGGCATGTACAATCTGGAAAAGTATATCCGTGACGCCTTTCGCAGTCTGTTGGAACTGCTTTTTGCCACCGCATCCCTGCTGATAGATACGGTAAGGACCTTTTTCCTGGTGGTATTGTCCATCCTTGGTCCCATTGCCTTTGCCTTCAGTGTGTGGGACGGTTTCCAGTCCACGCTCAGCCAGTGGTTCACACGTTACATTTCCGTCTATCTGTGGCTTCCCGTGAGTGACCTTTTCAGCTGTATGCTGGCCAAAATTCAGGTGCTTATGCTGCAGAACGACATCCTGGAGCTCCAGAACAATCCGAACTATTCGCTGGACAACTCCAATTCGGTATATGTGATCTTCATGCTGATAGGTATCATCGGATATTTTACCGTGCCGACCGTGGCCGGATGGATTGTGCAGGCAGGTGGTGCCGGAAACTACAACCGGAACATCAACCGTACCGCGACCAAGGCCGGAGGATTTGCAGCCGGTGCCGCAGGTTCCGGACTGGGAAATATCGGAGGGCGTCTGCGTGGAAAATAAACAGAACAGGAACATAAAAATCATGAAAACAGATGGAATTCAAATCACTGACCAATATTGAAAGCAGTTTCAGACGGATACGTCTGATGCTTGCGGTCTTTGTCGGATGCTGCACGCTTGTAACCGTTTTTGCCCTGTGGAACTCATACCGCTTTGCTGAGAAACAGCGTGAGAAAATTTATGTACTCGATGGCGGCAAGTCACTGATGCTTGCCCTTTCGCAGGATCTTTCACAGAACCGTCCGGCTGAAGCCAGGGAGCATGTCAGAAGGTTCCATGAGCTCTTTTTCGGGCTGTCGCCACAGAAGGATGCCATCGAGCACAATATCAACCGTGCCTTGCAGCTGGCGGATAAAAGTGCCTATCATTACTATGTGGATTTTGCCGAGAAAGGATATTACAACCGTTTCATTTCCGGCAACATCAACCAGGTGGTACGGGTGGACAGCGTGGTCTGCGACTTTTCCGGCTACCCCTACAGGGCCAGGACGTATGCCCGCCAGATGATTGTCCGTGAGAGTAACGTGACGGAACGTTCGCTGGTGACTGACTGCCAGCTTCAGAATACGTCCCGTTCCGATGACAACCCCAACGGCTTTATCATCGAACATCTGACCATACTGGAAAACAAGGACATAAGGAGTGTAGAGCGATGAAAAGGAACCTGACGAGACAGGCGGACCTGCAACTTAGGAGGTTCTGCCACAGACTTACCGTGAAACAGCGCAAGGCCGTTCTCTGGATACTGTTTGTCCCGTTTGCCGCCGTATGTGTCTATACGGCATACCGGCCGTTTATGGGCAGTAAGAACCGGGAGTCCGGAATGGAATTTATGGAAAAGGATTCACTCCGTATGGAGTTCATTCAATCTATTGTAAGAAATGGAGAAAGAAAAAGTCAAGAAAGTAATGGAACGGCTTATGAAACCGTTCAGGCTCCGGTCCTCAAAGGACAGGAAGCCGTTGAGTGAGGAACAGAAACGTAAACGCGCCAGATTTTTGGTGTATCCGCTGATGTTCCTGCTGTGTCTGGGAAGTTTCTATCTGATATTCTCACCTTCCGGGCAAGAACGGGAGCGGCAGGATAAAGGACAGGGATTCAATACAGAAATCCCTTCTCCCGAGGACAGCCGTCTGGAATGGAACAAGAAGGATGCCTATGAAAAGGCTCTGATGGAACAGGAAAGCAGGAAAAGGAAGACATTTTTTGAAGCTGCGGAGTCCATGTTTGCCAAAGAGGAACGGAAAGACAGTGTCCGTCTTCCCGACGATATTCCATCGGAGAGGCAAACGAACACGGGAACGGAAACTGAAAAAGGCAATGCCGGACCGGTCAGTTCCTCTGCCGGAGCCTACCGTGAGATGAACCGTACGCTGGGAAGCATCTATGAACCGCGGACCGATCCGGAAAAGGAAAGGCTTCTGGAAAGGATTGAGGAACTGGAACGTATGCAGCAACAGCAGCAGAAGCAGGAGCCACTGTCAGGTATGGAGGAAAAGATGGCCCTGATGGAAAAATCCTATGAACTGGCTGCCAAATACAATAACCGTCAGGCAGCGGAAACTCCTTCTCCCGTCAGAAAAGCGGAGGACAAAAAGGTCATACCGGTGAAACAGGTTCACAATGAGGTGGTATCCTCGCTTTCCAGACCCATGAGCGACGAAGAGTTCATATCCGCCTTTTCGGGAGAACGCAATGCCGGTTTCAATACGGCTGTCGGCCGGAAGACAGTAACGGAAGGCAATACCATTTCTGCCTGTGTACACGGAACACAGACCGTATCCGACGGACAGGCCTTGCGCCTGCGGCTTACCGAGCCTATGTCCGTTGCCGGACGTTTCATACCGAAAGGGACTGTACTGGTAGGTGGCACACGCATACAGGGTGAACGGCTGGAAATCATGGTCAATGCCGTGGAATATAAGGGAACTATCCTGCCGGTGGAGCTGGAAGTCTATGATCTGGACGGACAGCAGGGAATCCTGGTGCCGGGTTCACTGGAATATGACGCTGCCAGAGAGATTGCCGCCAACATGGGAACCTCGATGAACAGCAGCATCAACATTTCCACCGATGCCGGGGCGCAGATTGCCTCCGATCTGGGAAAAGGTGTGATACAGGGCGTTTCCCAGTACATATCCAAACGGATGCGTACGGTAAAGATTACTTTGAAGGCCGGACACCGGGTACTGCTCCATTCACCGGAGAAATGAAATACAGGAAACTATGAAAGAAAAGACAACCATTAAACAAAAGCACATGAAGAAGATTCTGATGATGTTTGCCCTTTTACTGGGCGTATCGGCTGCCTGGGCGCAGCAGAGTAGCGGTGATTATTATGAGGGGCTGACCCGCAAGATCGGTTTCAGCCAGATGATTCCGCCGCACGGACTGGAAATAACGTATGACAAGACCGTCCATGTCATTTTCCCGGCTCCGGTCAAGTATGTGGATCTCGGTTCTACAAACCTGATAGCCGGCAAGGCCGACGGTGCCGAGAATGTAATCCGAGTAAAGGCCACGACACGCAATTTCAGGGAGGAGACCAATATGTCTGTAATAACCGAAGACGGGAACTTCTATACATTCAGTGCGCCCATAATAGGGGCTTGATAATAATCACACTGGCAAGTGATTAGGTTAGTATTCCAATTAAGAAACCTATCCCAAACCGACTTATCCGAATGGGAAACCAAACGGGGAGTGAAGCATGTCGGTAACGCGATAAGTCAGTTAATTGCTAAACTGCGACTGAATTGCTATTGGGAAAAGACAGACATAAGGATGAAGCCTGATTGGTTGAACAATAGTCCTATGACTTATGTAGAGGTGGCAACGGAAAGCAGTTACATACGTTGCCTCGCAGTACCCACGCTTATTGAACGGAGTGATGGGCAAGGAATTTACTGCGACATATCCGACAGAAAACGGAAAAGGATGTACGTTGCATCCGATAGTCTGTCAAGCCAAGTTATCAAGTCCACTAAATGGGGATTGCCTACACGGAGATGCCGAAAGGCTATGAGCGCAGGCTCTGAAAACTCCGCATGGCAACGGAGTTCCCGTAGTAGTCTGAGCGTGGGAAAGCCACGTACATGGCGAAGGGGAACAGCTTGGTAATCTTAATATAGTCAAATGATAACGTGTGAGACGTATGAGAAATCCAGAGACCATATTAAACAGTTTATCTGCACATAGTAAAGATGTGCATTACAAGTATGAAAGGTTGTACCGCATCCTATTCAATGAACAGATGTTTTATGTAGCCTATCAGCGGATATATGCAAAACCCGGTAACATGACACCTGGCTCAGACGATAAAACCATTGACGGAATGAGTATTGAAAGAATAGGACATCTGATAGCTACGCTAAAGGATGAAAGCTACATGCCAACACCAGCCCGAAGAGTCTATATTCCCAAAAAGAATGGGAAGAAAAGACCATTAGGCATACCATCAATCGAAGATAAGATGGTACAAGAGGTCGTCAGACTTATTCTTGAAGCTATTTACGAAGGACATTTCGAGGATACTTCGCATGGATTCAGACCAAGAAGAAGCTGTCAGACAGCCTTGCGTTCCATCCGAAATCTCTTCACTGGTGCAAACTGGTTCATTGAAGGAGACATCAAAGGGTTCTTCGACAACATCGACCACCATATTTTGATTGACACTCTTCGTGAGCGTATATCAGACGAAAGATTTATTCGACTGATATGGAAATTCCTTAAGGCTGGTTATATTGAAGATTTTACATTTCACAACACGTATTCGGGAACACCACAAGGAGGAATTATAAGCCCCATTCTGGCTAATGTTTACCTTGATAAGTTCGATAAGTACATGCGTGAGTATGCTGAATCCTTCGATAAAGGCAAGAAAAGGCGGGAAAACCCACTCCACGCAAAATATAGTCGAAAGGCTATAAGGTTACGCAAGGCTATCAGAAACGCCACAGATGAGGACATCAAAAGAGAATTGCTTTCCCAACTGAAAGTTGCGGAAGCAATGACTCGCAATACATCAGCGTCAATGGCTATGGATAGCAATTACAAGAGACTCAAATATATCAGATATGCCGATGATTTTCTAATCGGTGTAATTGGTAGCAAGGACGATTGTGTAAAGATGAAAAAGGATTTTACAACCTTCATGAGAGACAAGCTAAAACTTGAACTATCTGAAGAAAAGACTCTTATCACAAATGCACAGGACTCAGCAAAGTTTCTTGGGTATGAAATCTCTATCAGAAAATCCGAAGCCATGAAGCGAAATAAGCTGGGTTGGTTGAAGAGACCGTTTAGCGGACGCATAATGCTTACTCTGCCCATTGCCACCGTCCAAAAGAAATTATTGGAACTGAAGGCTATGGAACTTAGGGTAATCAATGGAAAGGAAATTTGGTATGCCATGCCACGCAATTACCTAACCAAGGAAGACCCTGCAACAATCTGCGCACGCTATACAACTGAAATTAGAGGTTTGTACCAATATTATAGAATTGCGGACAACATCTCTTATGCAGGAAGTAAATTCGGTTACATAATGCGATATAGTTTCTGCAAGACCTTAGCAAAGAAATTAAATTCATCTACTGCCAAGGTAATACGAAAGTACAGGAGAGACCATGATTTGGCAATTCCTTATCAAGAAAAGAAAGGGGAAACCAAGTTCCGAATATTCTATAACGATGGATTTGCGAGGCAAGAACCAAACAAAGACGCAACTTGCGATAATTTACCAAATACATTTGTACTTCCGTTTCCTACTCTCGCAGAGAGACTTATGGAACACAAATGTGAACTGTGTGGAGCAACCAATGTCAAGACCGTAATGTATCAGGTTCGTAAACTCAAAGGGATACCCCTCAACACTGAGTGGCACCGAATAATGATTAAGAAATGGCGCAAGACATTGGCGGTATGTGAACATTGTAATGCCAAAATTCATGAACATGACAAATAAACTGATATTACCAGTGGAGAGCCGTATGCAGGGAGACCTGCACGTACGGTTCGGGGGCAGGTTATGGGAAACCTACCACCGAAAGGTGGCAAGGCGTCCATTACCGAGCCTACACGTGAAGTACGCCGCCGAACCGCTGTTGCTCAACGTGGAGATGTGCGACTTCATCCATGACGGCAGCACGGTGAACCGCCCGAACAACGCGCAGGAAATCTATCTGAAAGAGCTGGGCAGCGAAAGCCCGATGCTGGTGCGCCTTATCATGAAGTCCATCCACAAGCAGAACAAGCGCGAGGTGAAGCATATCGGCTGCAAGCGTTTCGGCATCCAATACCAGTTGAAAGGCATCTACACGCACAACGGCTTGCTCTATTTCCACACGGAGATAAAGAACCAGAGCAACGTGCCTTTCGATGTGGACTACATCACTTGGAAAATCGTGGACAAGAAGATGGCAAAGCGTACTGCCGTGCAGGAGCAGATTATTCTGCCGCTCCGTGCGCAGAACTACGCCACACTCGTGCCGGGCAAAAAGAGCGAGCGCACAGTCTTCACGATGGCGAAGTTCACCATCCCCGATGACAAGTGCCTCGTGGTGGAATTAAACGAGAAGAACGGCGGCCGTCACCAGTCCTTCGTGATTGAGAACGAGGATTTGGTACGCGCGGGTACCATCAATGAACTTCAAGTGCGCTGACCATGAGAAAGTACATCGCAATAATCATCGCGTCGCTTGCCCTTTTTACGGGGCAGGCGCACGCCCAGCGGTGTCTGCCGAAGATGCAGGGCATCGAGGTGAGGGCGGACATGGCGGACGGCTTCAATCCCGGCGGCAAGGGTGGCGGGTACAGTTTCGGGGCGGCACTCTCCACTTACACGAAAAAGGGGAACAAGTGGGTGTTCGGTGGCGAATACCTCCTGAAGAACAACCTCTATAAGGACACCAAGATACCCGTGGCGCAGTTCACGGCGGAGGGCGGCTATTACTTCAAGATACTGTCGGACGCCCGAAAAATCGTGTTCGTCTATGCCGGGGCTTCGGCTCTCGCCGGATATGAGTCTGTGAATTGGGGGAAGAAAGTGCTGCATGACGGCTCCACGCTGCACGACCGGGACGCCTTTATCTACGGCGGTGCGCTGACGCTCGATGTGGAGTGCTACGTGGCAGACCGTATCGCCCTACTTGCCAATCTGCGTGAGCGTTGCCTGTGGGGTGGCGACACACGGAAGTTCCACACGCAGTTCGGGGTCGGCATCAAGTTCATCATCAACTGACACGGGCATGGAACGGACGGAAATAGATGCTGTCAGACAGATGCCGCTTGCGGACTTCCTCGCACGGTTGGGGTATGAGCCTGTCAGAAGTAGCGGTAACGAGCTGTGGTATATCGCCCCGTACAGGGGCGAGCGCACACCCTCTTTCCGTGTGAACGTGGCGAAACAGCTCTGGTACGACTTCGGTTTGGGCAAGGGCGG